>Ga0070745_1000744_pt1 | contig 18936 bp, 17 predicted proteins | sample VirMetDEL_Mar_4_FD_77438 | JGI IMG/M metagenome (GOLD analysis project Ga0070745, IMG submission 77438) | Aqueous microbial communities from the Delaware River and Bay under freshwater to marine salinity gradient to study organic matter... | ecosystem: Environmental > Aquatic > Marine > Coastal ...
TATGCAGTCTGCAATACAATCAAGGTATCAGCAAAATGGCTAAAGACCCACGGCTAGTGCGCCTTGGCCTAAAGCGCTACAACCAAGCTAAGCGCACTCCTAATCATCCAAAGAAATCACATGTTGTGGTTGCTAAGGTTGGCGACAAGGTTAAGACTATCCGCTTTGGTGAGCAGGGCGCTAAAACTGCTGGCAAACCCAAGTCTGGTGAGTCAGATAAGATGAAAAAGAAACGTGCTAGCTTTAAGGCTAGGCATCGGAGAAACATTGCCAAGGGCAAGATGTCTGCGGCATACTGGGCAGACAAGGTAAAGTGGTAAATGGCTAAGAAGCAGACCGCAGGAATGTACACTCCGTTGCCTAAGACTAAGCGGCGGAATAAACCAAAGGGCTTGAATACTCGTAAAAAGCTTGGCCCGAAAAGCAACATGAGGACTAATTATGGCAGATAAATATTATTTTATTGATGGCACACCTTACAGTGGACCTACTTGCAAGCTTCCCGATGGACGCATCGTATCGGGCGCGACCTATACAACAGAGAGCCGCCGTGTGCATCTCCGTGACGATCTACCAGAACAATCTACCCTGAACGCCGTTCCCTCTGCTGGCAGGGCTGGTACTCGCCGTAAGAAGGTAAAAGACGATGGCGGTGAATGAGGCTGGCAACTACACCAAGCCGACAATGCGTCGGCGTTTATTTCAGCAAATAAAGTCTGGAACTAAAGGCGGCAAGGCTGGTCAGTGGTCTGCTCGCAAGGCTCAAATGCTAGCGCGTGAATACAAGAAACGTGGTGGCGGTTACACGGATTGAGGAAACAATGGCTCTCAAGGACTCGCAGAAAAGCCTACGCAGATGGACGGCTCAGAAGTGGCGCACCAAAAGTGGTAAGCCTTCAACACAAGGGGCAGACGCTACAGGCGAGCGTTATCTACCTGAGAAAGCAATTAAAGCTTTATCTAGTGACGAGTACAGCAGAACAAGCAAAGCAAAGCGGCGAGCATTAGCCAAGGGTAAGCAGTTTTCTAAGCAACCCAAAAGTATAGCAAACAAGGTGAGGAAGTATCGAGCATGAGTTTTCTACATACAATTAACGAAGAAGAACGTCGCGTTCTTAGAAAGATTGTAAAGAAGGTTCACTTCAAACATTACCCTAAAGAATTTTGCACAGACTATGAAGCTGACAAGATGATTGCATCTATTGGCCCAGAGGTTGTTGCAAACCTCCTGAAGATCGGGAAGGACTTTAAGGTTGACGACATTTAAGTACAAAGCAGATGGTGATGTTCTCAAGGCTTTCATGAGGGACGACACCTTCTTCCGTGGTATTCGCGGCCCCGTTGGTTCTGGTAAGTCTGTTGCTTGCTGTGTGGAAGTATTTCGCAGGGCGCTTGCACAGAAGAAGAACGATGAAGGTATCCGCAAATCACGCTGGGCTATCATCCGTAACACTAACCCACAGCTTAGAACTACGACAATCAAGACTTGGCTTGACTGGTTTCCCGAAGAAGACTGGGGCAAGTTTCAATGGTCAGTGCCGTATACGCACCACCTAAAGCGTGGTGACTTAGACCTTGAGGTTATCTTTCTAGCCCTTGATAGACCAGAGGATGTTAAAAAACTTCTCTCTCTCGAACTTACGGGCATCTGGATAAATGAGGCTAGAGAGTTACCCAAATCTATCATCGATGCCTGTACCATGCGTGTCGGGCGTTACCCCTCTATGCGTGAGGGCGGCCCTAGTTGGACTGGGGTGATTGCCGATACCAACGCTCCTGAAGAAGATCACTGGTGGCCTATTATGTCTGGTGAGGTTCCAGTGCCAGACCATATTCCTGCTGAAGAAGCCAAGATGCTTGTCAAGCCAGATAACTGGATGTTCTTTACGCAACCAGCAGGGATGCTTGAAAAGAAAGATAAGGATGGGAACATAGATGATTATGCCCCCAACCCAAAGGCAGAAAACCAAACCAATATGCTTGAAAGTTATTACCCCAACTTAATCAGGGGTAAAACTAAAAGCTGGATCGATGTGTATGTAATGAACCGACTGGGCATTATCCAAGATGGCAAGCCAGTCTATAATATGTTTGTTGCTGATACTCATGTGGCAAAAGAAGAAATACCTATTGCTGATGGCATGCCTGTCTATATTGGACTGGACTTTGGTCTTACTCCTGCCGCAGTCTTTGGTCAAAAGGTTCGAGGACGCTGGCTAGTCTTGCAGGAGATTGTGGCGTTTGACATGGGGATTGTGCGCTTTGCTGAGTTGTTGCGACAAGAGATTGCTGTTAGATACGCCAACTGTGAAGTAAATATATTTGGCGACCCTTCAGGTGATTTCCGTGCTCAAACTGATGAGAGTACTCCTTTCCAAGTACTGCGAGGTGCTGGCTTGCGAGCAAGGCCAGCCCCAAGTAACGATGTTTCGTTAAGGATTGAATCTGTCTCTAACCCTCTGCAAAGGATGGTTGAAGGCAAGTCTGGTGTCTTAATTGACCCAAGATGCCGTGAACTAATTAAGGGGTTTGAAGGTGGTTATCAGTATAAACGTATGCAAGTTTCTGGTGAGCGTTACGACGATAAGCCAGACAAAAACCGCTTTTCTCATATTCACGATGCAATGCAGTATATGATGCTGGGTGCTGGCGAAGGCAGACAAGTGCTGAACAATCAGCATGCCTCACAGCCATTCCAAATGAAGAGAGAATTTGATGTCTTCACAAGAAAGGCAAAAAAGGTTAAAACAAGTCTATGGTCTAGGTTAGGATAAAACGATGGCTAAAAATAAAAGAGATTTTTATGGACAGAATACACAATATTTTAAAGAACAGAATGCAAAATTCTTAGACCCAAATACTTCTTATTCTGATTACGATTATGAAGGTGCGAAAAAACTTATACAAAACCAAATAGAGTCTTTCAATAAATCTGCTAGATTATTTCAGAAAGCTGGACGATATAATGACCTATTCACACAAGGTTTGGCTTTGGATATGATGGACGTTGCTGAAGCTAATATAAACAATATTAAAACTGTTTACGATCAAAAGTTAAAAGAAAAAGATGAGGGACAAAAACTAGAAGCTCAAAAACTTGCCGCACAAGAACAGGCTTTAAAACAACAAGAAGCGGCTAGAGCAAAAGCAGCGGCAGAAAAACAAAAACAAATTTCTTTGCTTGGGCAAAAAGATTTAACTGGAGTTGCTAAAGAATACGGAACAACCGATCTTACTGCGGCGGCAGAAATTAAACGGCAACGTGAAGAAAATGCTCGCAAGCAAGAACAGTCTGAAAAAATTGACGCGTCATCATTGCGTATTGCTCGTGGACAACGTGGACGCAGAGGTACAGCAACGGGTACTCAAGGTGGGCGTGGATTCTTTGAAAGATACTTTCAGTAGGACAAGACAATGGCATTACGCGAAGACTTACAAGCTTTAAAGATTGCTGATACACCAGCAGATAAATACGACTTTGCAAAAGCTGAACAGTTTATAATGCAAGCTGATGCTGAACTTAATCGGTTAACTGGGGTTGTTGGTGCAGGAAAAGTAGCCTATCAAATTAAAGGTGATCGTGATGAAATCTTTGCTGTTTATAATCAAAAGAAATCAGAGCGTGAACAACAATTAGCTGAGCAACAAAAAGCAATGCAGGCTGAAGAAGCTAGGCTCAAGGCTCAAGAACAGGCTCGTATTGCTCAACAAAAGAAAGATGCAGAATCTCTTTCTCTTCTTGGGCAAAAAGATTTAAGTGGGGTTGCCAAAACTTACGGCACAGCAAACCTTGATGCGGCTCTTGAAATTAAACGGCAAAGAGAGGATAATGCTCGTAAGCAAGCGCAGTCTGAAAAGATTGATGCTATGTCATTGCGCATTGCGCGTGGGCAACGTGGACGTAAAGGTGTAGCGACTGGTACTGGAGGTGGTCGTGGGTTTTTTGAAAGATACTTTCAGTAGGAGTTAGTTATGGAATGGGAAACTTTTGGCGCAAGAATACTGCCAAGCTTGCTTTACACTGGTGCATCTCTTTATGAATCTCGACGCCAACGCAAAGAACAAAAGCGTGCTAACTTAGCGTATGAACAACAGCTCCAACAACAAATGCAACTCATGGAAGGCCAGCGCTTTACCATGGAACAAATGCGCCAAGATTTAAATCGGCGCGAATTAGAAGCTAAGAAGAAAGAAGCAGAAGCACAAGCGCAGATTGATGCAGAGCTAGCAAAGGAACAAGCCGCTAAAGCTGAAGCCAAGACAGAGGCAACAGATCAAGAAGTTAAGCGTCTTACACGCCGCCGTTCCAAGCGTTCAGTAACAACAGGCCCTAGCGGTGGGATGGGCTTCTTTGATGAGTACTTTGCCTAATGGATAAGAATCTAGCTAAAAAGTATGTAGAGAAATACAACAAGGCGAAAGCTGAGCGAGCCAACTTCGAGGACTTGTTCCAAGAGTGTTATGACTATGCTTTGCCACAACGCGAGGGTTTCCACTTCCAAGCGGCAGGGCAACGTAGAGATGATAAGATATTTGATGAAACGGCTGTGGTTGGTGTGCAGGAATTTGCCTCACGTTTACAATCAGGGCTTGTTCCTAATTTTGCACGTTGGGCTGATCTTGTGGCTGGAAGTGAAGTTCCTCCAGAAGAGGTTGACCAAATCAATAACCGACTTGACGAAGTAACTGAGTATATCTTTGAGGTTATTCAAAACTCAAACTTCGGTCAGGAAATCCATGAATGTTTTATGGACTTAGCTGTAGGCACTGCTTGCTTGATGGTTGATGAAGGTGATGCTGTGTCACCTATTCGCTTTACCGCTATCCCACTGCCACATATTGTGCTTGAGTCTGGACCTAATGATCGCATCGATCATGTTTATCGTGAGCGTGAAATCCGTTATCAAGACCTACCTTATGTCTATAAGAAAGGGAAGTTTAGCCCACAGCTAATGAAGCGGATGGAGCAAACTCCAGATAGCAAGACAAAGATTCTTGAAGTTGTCTGCCGCCTTTACGACAAAGTAAACGAAGAGCGGTATGGTTATTATGTTATCGACCTTCAGACACAAGAAATGATTATGGCTGATATCTTTAATGGTATTGGCTCTAACCCATTTGTTGCGTTCCGTTGGTCTAAAGCGGCTGGGGAAACCTATGGGCGTGGGCCGCTTGTTAATGCACTGAGCGCGATCAAGACAACTAACCTAACAGTAGAGTTGATTCTTGAAAATGCTCAGATGGCTATTTCTGGCATTTACCAGATGGATGATGACGGAGTTATCAATGTCGATACAATTAACCTTGTTCCAGGCACTGTCATTCCTAAAACCCCTGGGACTGCTGGCCTTCAGCCTATTAGCCCTGCTGGTAGTTTTGATGTGGCAGGCTTGGTTCTTAATGACATGCGCCTTAATATTAAGCGTGCGCTTTATAATGACATGCTTGGCGACCCTAACAAAACCCCTGCTACAGCAACAGAGGTAGCTGAGCGCATGGCTGATTTGTCACGGCGTATTGGCTCAGCCTTTGGTCGTCTGATGTCAGAGATGGTTCAGCCTATTCTTCAGCGTGTGGTTTACATTCTGAAGAAGCAAGGCCGTATTGATCTTCCGACTGTAAATGGTCGTGAGGTAAAAGTGCGTAGTGTATCGCCGCTTGCACAGGCACAAGCTAATCAGGACATTACTGTAGTTGATCGCTTCCTTGAATTGGTTTCGGTACGCTTCGGGCCAGAGATGGTAAACATGCTGATTAACTCGGAGGAAGCGGCTGTGTATCTCGGACGTAAGTTTGGCGTACCAGATACTTTAATTAGGGACGAGGAGGAACGTCGTCAGATGCAACAGATGATGCAGATGATGGCACAGCAACAGCAACCTCCCGTAATGGGATAAATGTCAAAAGTAAGCATTGATGGTTTTGTCCGTGGTCAAGCAACGGATATAAAGATTTCACAAAATGTAGCCGCATTATTCTCTAGTGATTTAGGGAAAGACGTTCTGCGTTATTTACGTTCTATAACTATAGAAGCGGTAAGTGGCGCGAACATTGGGGACGCTGAACTACGCCACCTTGAAGGACAGCGTTACCTCGTAGGTCTCATTGAGAGACGAATTAAACATGCAGAAAAGGTAAAAGGAAATGAGTGAAGCAACAGATAATGTAGAGGCAACAGCCGAAGCACCTGAAGCCACCTCTGAAACTCAGACATTGCTTTCAGGTCAGGATGGTTCAGCAGAGGCAGTAGCCTCAGATCGGCCTGAGTGGTTGCCAGAGAAGTTTAAGACAGCAGAGGATTTGGTGTCTTCATACTCTCAGCTGGAAAGCAAACTGGGTAAAAGTCAGGAGGAACTACGCGAGTCTTTGATTAGCGAGTTGGAACAACAGGCTATGGCAGGAGTGCCAGAGTCTTCTGGTGGGTATGAACTTCCAGAGGATGTACCTGCTAGTATGAGTGATGATGCTCTACTGCGGTATGCTGAGTTTGCACATAAAAATGGTTTTACACAGGAAGAATTTGTCGAAGGTCTTAATGATATTAGCGCATTAATTCCTATGCCAAACCTAGATGCAGAGCGTGAAAAGCTTGGTGAGAACGCTAATGCACGGATTGAAGCCGTTGCATTGTGGGCAAAAAACCAGTTTCCAGAAGAGTTTCAGGGTGAAATCCTGCGGCTTGGACAGTCAGCAGATGGTGTCCGTCTGTTAGAAAGTATCATGCAAAACATGTCAGATAGCCCAGTGAGCAACGATACTACGGCTCCTGCTCGACTGAGCGAGGCTGATCTGCGGTCTATGATGAGTGACCCAAGGTACTGGAATAGCAACCAACGTGACCCTGCTTTTATTAAGCAAGTTGACGAAGGGTTCGCAAAGCTATACAAATAACATACCCGTTCATCCTCCCACGGGTAGAGAGGCTTGTGCTTCCCTCGCGCAAGCCTCTTTTTTTATTGCAAAGTTATCCAATTTAAGGCATTTATATAAATGTGAAAGGCCCTTGTAAAAGCTGATGGCCCGAAAGGATAACCAGTTGACGCTGAAGAGGACAACCAATCCGATAATTATGTTTAACTTCTTTTTATAAGGACTATTAAAAATGGCTAATACTATCGATCAAGCCTTCATTAAGCAGTTCGAATCCGAAGTTCACATGGCTTATCAGCGTATGGGGTCTAAACTCCGCAATACAGTTCGCACGGTAGGCAATGTAACTGGTAGCACTGTTCGCTTCCAAAAAATCGGTGCTGGTTCTGCTAACACGAAAACTCGTAACGGCGACGTTACTGCCATGGAATTGGCACACACTTACGTTGAAGCAACGATGGCTGACTTCTACGCACCAGAATATATTGACCGTCTCGACGAATTGAAAATCAATATCGACGAGCGTCAAGCTGTTGCTAAATCTGCCGCCGCCGCTTTGGGTCGTAAGACAGACGAAATCCTTGTCACGGCAATGGATTCAGGTGCTAACGCTACGCAGATCAATGACGTTTCAAGCGCCGTTGGTAAAGCCGATCTTCTGCTTCTGTTCGAAACCTTTGGTGCGGCAGACATCCCAGAAGACGGACAGCGTTATATCGCTATGCACCCTGCTGGTTTTGCTGATCTGTTCAACATTAATGAGTTTGCAAGCTCTGATTATGTTGGCGACCAGAACCTGCCGTTTGCTGGTGGCATGACCATGAAGCAATTCCTTGGCTTCAACATCTTCTCAACCTCAGCCGTAACTGCTGGTAAGAACCTTGCTTACCACAGCTCGTCTGTTGGTCTGGGCATTAACTCGGACGTAACGACTGAAGTCAACTACGTTCCGCAGAAAGTGTCTCACTTGGTAACGTCATACCTCTCGATGGGCGCAACTGCTATCGATGATAACGGTGTCTACGAGTTGCTTGACAACAATACCTAATAAGGGTGGGGGAGCTTCGGCTCCCCCTAACTTGCTATGACATCAACGATTGCAAACTCATCTATTGATATTTGTGCACGGGCTTTGATCTTAATAGGAGCAGAGCCTATTACTTCATTTGAAGACGGAACAACTGAAGCGCTTGTTGCCGTAAACATGTATGAGGATATCGCTCGTTCTAATCTTTGTCATACAAGATGGCGCTTCTCTACAGAACAACGTGTTCTGAACAAACTGTCTGACGTTCCTACTGGACGTTATGACTATGCCTATCAGTTACCAAATGACTTGCTTATGCTTCATGCGGTTACGACATCTGACATGCCTATTGAGTATCAGGTATATGGCAACAAAGTATTTACTGATCTGAATACAATTACTCCTATTGTTGCAGACTACACATATCGGGCCGATGAAGTAGATTGGCCTTCGTATTTTACAATTGCTGTTGAATATGCAATGGCGGCTGTCTTTGCAGGAAGCATTGCTCGTGACCCTAATCTTATACAGATGATGGAACAGAAGTATGAGATTGCTATGCGCCGCGCTAAGACACTAGACAGCCAGCAACAAACAACACGCAAGCTTGTTACATCGAGGTTTATTACCGAAAGGCGGAGTTAATGCAGAAGGTTAAAATCCCTGTAAACAGCTTCGAGTTTGGTGAGCTTAGCCCTGCTTTTACGTCTAGGGTTGATACTGACTTGTATAAAGCCGCCGCTAAGAAGGTAACTAACTTTCTTATCTTGGGTGAGGGCGGCATTAAAAAACGCGCTGGTACTAGCAAGATATATAAGTTTGGTCACACTGTTGGAGCTAACCGCATTGAGGTTCGTATCGAGCCATTTGTATTCTCTGATGACGAACAATATATATTTGCTTTCTCTAATGAGAAATTAGAAATATTTTTTATTGACCCTATTACTAAAGCTGTATCTCTTATCCAAACAATTACGCAGGATGTAGATTCAGCCACACTACCTTGGACGACTGCTTATCTTGAGCAATTTACTTACGCAACTCAGGCTGACTTTACCTTTATTTGTCACCCTAACTTTATGCCTCGCACGATTGTTCGTACTGGACTGACAACATTTGAAGTTAGCACTTATGAGTTTGATACATCTGCTGACGGAACAAAGCTTCAACAGCCGTATCACGACTTTCATGTGCAAGGCACAACAATTACTCCTTCAGCAATTAGTGGTACTGGTGTTACGCTAACTGCATCGGCAAATTATTTTACTGCTAATCACGTTGGTACATTTGTTTTAATACATGAGGCTCATTGTGAAATCACAGCTTATACAAGTCCTACGCAAGTTACGGCAAATGTTTACGGAGTTATCAGACAGCAACTTGGGTTTGATGCTTTACAAACGGTTGCAGGAAGTTCCAGAGTTATCACTACGCATCCTCATCACGGCTTATCAAGTGGTGCTAGTATTACTATTGATCGTGCCGATGGTGTTGGTGGACTTAGTGCAAACCAAATTAACGGCACTAGAACGATTGCAGAGATTATTGACGAAAATACATACGAGTTTACTGCTGGCAGTACAGCAAGCCAAACAGAAATTGGCGGAGGTGCGCCCCGTGTTGCGTCAACTGCGTCGACGTTGGAATGGTTTGAACAAAGCTTTTCGGAAGTTCGTGGGTATCCGTCGGCGGTAACATTTCACGAAAACCGCTTGTGGTTTGGTGGTACTCCTGCACAGCCTGATTATCTTTGGGCATCTGCATCTGGTGAGTACTTTAACTTTGACGTTGGTTCGGGTGCAGACAATGACAGCATCGAGCTAAGCGGTGGCTTTGGTGCGTTTAGCCAAGTGCGGCATCTGGTATCTAATCGTGACTTGCAAGTGTTTGCGAACACCTCAGAGTCATTTGTCCCTGCTTTGACCGAGCGTCCTATTACCCCGTCTAACGCACAGGTAAAGCGCCAAACCCCATATGGGTGTGGCTATATGCGCCCACAGCCGTTCGATGGTGCTACTGTTTACCTGCAAGCAAACGGAAAAATGGTTGGTGCATATTTGTATAACGATGCCGAGCTTGCTTACAATACTAGCAACATTGCCGTTACCGCATCTCACTTGGTTAAGAATCCTATTCAGTCTGCTGTAGTACAGGGTGGCTTTAATCGTCCAGAATCCTATATCTTTTTTATTAATCCAGACGGAACAACTAGCACATTCTATTCGTTGCGTACTGAGCGAAAGGCTGGCTGGTCTGAATGGACTACAGATGGCAAGTTTCATAGCGTAGCTGTCATCGACCAACGATTATTTTTTGTTACCATAAGAGATGATGGAAGTGGTACAGATGCTTTCTTTTTAGAGGAAGTGCTTGTTGAAATGCCAATGGACTTCTGTGGTGACTACACTGGTGTTGCTGGTGTGTTCGATGTGTCTGCTGACTTTGCTGATGGCGCTGTTGTTAAGGTTGTTAGCGGTACAGACTATCTTGGTGAGTACACTGTGTCTGGCGGAGAGATCGATGTATCTGCTGTTAAAGAAGTCACACAGGCTTATATAGGCTATCAGTTTGATCTGGAGCTTACTACCCTACCAATAGACGGACAGCTTCCCAGTGGCTTTATGACGGGCGACCCAAGGCATATATCAATGGTTACTCTTGACCTAGTTGATGCTTTGTCTGTATCAGTGAATAATAAAGATATGGTTATTCGTTCAGTAAACGATGACTTCTCTCTTGCACGGGAGAAGTTTAATGGGCGTAAAGAGTTTAGGTTGCTTGGGTATAGCAGAGATGCAACGGTTACAATCTCTCAGTCTGTGCCGTTTGACTTGCAGATTAATGGGATGTCTATAGAGGTAATAGTGTAATGGCTGACACACGTTGGGATTTAATTGGACTTGCTGGACTTGGTGCTTTAGGTGGTATCGCTGAAGCTCGTGCAAGTGCGGCGGCGGCTGGTGCAATACAAAGAACTGGCATTATTTCATCTGTTGAAACTGCTCGGCAAGCTAAGCGTGTTGAAGGATTAATACCAGCTATTCGGCTTCAAGCAGAGCAACAACATAACCAAATTATTTCTGAGTATCGCGATTGGGCGGCAGTAGCTGACTCGGTTGCATCTTATATGGGAAGAGATGATAGAAGTGTTGATGCAATCAGAAAGCGTATTCAATCTGATACCTCAGAAACATTGAGCAGAGCAAGAACGCAAGCATTGTCTGAGGAGGCTAAAGTTGCCCGTGAAGCTGCAAGCCTTACGGCAAATGCAATTAACCAGCGTATGTCTGCTGATGCTCAAGCTAACATTCAGATGAAACAAGGCCGTGCCTCCACTTTGGCTACTGGCTTATCTTTATTTGCAAGCATGATATAGGCAAGCTATGGCAGAAATCAGATCACCTCAAAAACAATCTTTTATCAATCGTCCGATTGGAGTTGCAAGAGCTGATACAGGTGCGGCTCAAGCCGCCCAAGATATTGCTAGAAGCGCAAGTGCTTATGCGAATACTATTTCGAATACAGTCAATGCGGCGTTTCGTGCGGGCACTCAGTTACAACAAACGTATGAGCAAGAGAAGTATGTAAACTGGGCTAAGACAACTACTATTCTTGATGAAAACGGGCAACCAAAAGTCATAAGTATGCCTAGCGCATTAAGCACAAGAACTCGTAGCCAAGTAAATGACATTCTTGTTTCTCGTTACACTGAAGCTAACAAGCTTCAAACAGCAGAGTTATTTACTACTTTAAGATCAAAATATGGAAACGATGTTGACGGCTTTATCTCAGAGGCGTCCAACACTATTAATGAACGAGCCAAGATAATTAAAGACTCTGGTGGTTTGGATTATAGCCAGTCTTATCTTGCAGACTCAACAACTATGCTTGCTAAGCACAAGCTGGATATAATGACTAAAAACGCCCAAATAGCTGATGCAAAAGCTACTGGCGATTTTATGACAAATGTTCAGGCTCAAGTATCAGAGGTTGCTGAGCGTATAGCTAATGCTGGTGGTGATATAGATTTTGGAATTCAAGATTTTTCTAACATAATGGAAATGCTTGATAGTACTAAGCCATATGATATGGGCATGACACCAACAGGTGTGGTCGATTTCAAAAACAAATTAACTCGGCAGTTTGTTATGTCATCTTTGATGACTCAGATATCTGACAAAACATCTGCTGAAATTATAGAAGTAGAAAAGTTTCTTGCTGACGGAATCATAACTGACACTGTTAGAGGTATTGTTGGAAACATTGATACTCTTTCTGATTACTTAGTAACAGAAGCAGACAAAGATTATATTCTTGCTCAAGTATCAAAGTTTCAAAATATTGTATCTACAAGAGAAACCAACCAAGCATCTTTAGCTGGCAATATAAATAGTGTAGATAAAAAGGCACAAAAGGCTTCTAGCATTCGGCTAACTACATTTGGTGATGCTGGGATTAATAATGAACAAGAGTTTATTGCGGCATTGATGGATAAAAATGTTGCTCCTGAACTTATTAATTTTATGCAAAACTCTCCTGCCGCACCGCATTACTTGGTTAATGCTATCGAAGCAATCAAGGACAACAACAGCGTATATAATGATGAGGCTATCAGAGTTTTAAATGAAGCCGCTTATTCTATGCTGTTTACAGAAGATGGAAGGTTAATCAGAAATGGTCGCGGTATGAGCGACGAGTCTGTTTCTTTTGTAAAATTGCTTCAAGCAAACTTTAATCGCTTTGGTAGGGATGTCAGTGTTGGTGATCTTGTTGTTCAAGCTAGCGGAAAAAGAAATAATGAACCTGCGTATAGGCAGTTTGTTGCGGCTAAACTTGGCGTTGAAGACTCAACTAAAGGAAATCCTAATGACTGGATTACAAAATACTTAATAGATAACACAGATTACAACGCTAAGTTTATTTCTCGGTTTGCTCCTGTTTTTGGTACTCATTTAGTTAATAGCAGTCTTGGTGATGCTGAAGACTTTATGGATACTTTTTATGAAAGCTTTAACCATAAATATAAACATTCATATACTCCAGAAGGCGGCGCAGAAAAACAACCATACACTCCAGAGTATTACTATGGAGCTGACACAAGTCCGACTGGCGGCGCTTTAAAGTTATTAAACTTTGAAAGTCATATGCAGAGAAAACTAAACCAATTACAAACTCCATTAGACCTTGGAGATGATGTTCTTCTTGTATCTGACCCAAGAAATAATGATGGTTTTGGTACGTTTTGGGCTGTTGATAGACAGGGAAATAGAATACAGGATGGCCTTGGTAACGATATTAAATTCACTACCAAAGGATTTGATGCTGAAACTAATATTGAGCAAAGAAAACGACTCGAAGCTGAAGCGGCTCGACAAGCAGAAGCAGAATCTTTAGCTAGGGCGCAACGACTTGAAGCTATGAAAAATGAAGATACGTCTGCATATTATCCATAATAAGGAGAAATTTTATGGATTATAAAAAACCGCTAGCTACTGATAGCGGAAACTTTTTTAAGAGCGACTACAATACAAATGTTGTAGGCGATATGACTGATCGTGGCTTTTGGGAAAATTTAAGCAATGCTTATGCTTGGCAATATTCTCCTTTAGTTAGAAAAACAGAAGAGGTTTTAACATTTAATGATGTAGAACCTGACGCTAACTATAATGTATGGGACGACATGAAAGGCTTTGAGTCTTTTAAACATGAATTAGTTAGAGCAAAAAATAAAGATCATGCTCATTTTATTAAACAGTCTATTCGTAAAAGCGAAAAGATTAGAGCTGATCTTGCTAATACCTCTTGGTATTATCCATCTCAATTATTAGCTGGCGTTATTGACCCTCTTAATATTGCCTTTGCTTTACCTATTGTTGGTCAGCTTGGTATGCTTGCAAAGGGTACGATGACTGCTCGTCAAGCGTTTACTGCTGGTGCAAAGGGTGGTCTTGCGGCTGGTATTCTTGGTGAATCTATGAGAGCGCCATTTGACCCTATTGCAACAAAACAAGAAACTCTTGCAGTGCTTACCGCATCGACCATACTTGGTGGTGCTATTAGTTCTGTTCCAGCCGTGTATAGAAACTACAAGCCAGCCGCAGAAGACGCTGTAAAGAAAATGAAAGAAACGTTTACCGACAAAGGTGAGTGGGTAAACAATATGTATGACGATATTAATATTCGGTTTAGAGAAAAGAAAACACCAGAAGCGCGTGTTACTGAAGATGGTGAAGTTCCAGTTTCTACTTTTGTAGATCAAGAGACGCCTATTGGCCCAGCCGTAACAGTAAATAAAAAAGAAAAGACTTTTGAGGTTGATGAAGATGTTGTTCAGATGGGTTATGACGGAAAGCTTTGGTCATCTCCAACAGTACCAGAGCATATTCGTTTAAAGCCAGAAGAATTCCAAAGCAAGGGAGAGTATCAAGACTTCCTTATCCATCTTGAAAAAGTAAAAATGGAAATCAAACGTGAGAAGGGGCAGTCAAAAGAAAGCTACGATACTGTAGTTTATAATGAAGCTCTTGAAAGAACGCATGTAGGATACGGCAAAAAGAAAACAGCGTTTGCTGATAGCGTTTGGTTTAAAATGATTTCTACTCCAGCTAAGCGTATTCTTTTAAATGACAAAGTAAGTGATCGCGTAAAGCGTTACTATGAATTAATCAATGGTAATGCGGCTATGGCTATTGAGCGCAATGTTATTGGTCGTGGTATTCAGTCTATTATACAACGCCAGCCCGTACATTTTATGCATGGCGAGTCATTTAAACGCCAGATGGAAAAGGTTTATGCAAAAGAAATTGAGTCTGGTGTATGGAGTGGCCTTGGCTTAAATCTTAATAAGCTTCAATCAAAAGTTAATAACCATCTCTCTTTTGACGAATGGTTTAAAATACGCGCAAGTGAGTACATTCGTATGAGCGAGCGGTGGGATAGAGTAGACCGCTATGATGGATTTAGCGATACTCAGAAAGAAGCCTTTGAGTTGTTTAGAAAGTTCTTTGAGCGCTACGATGAAGAAGGCGCATCTCTTAACTTATGGAAAACAGAAAAGACTATAGACCAAGAGCTGTCTCGAATTAACAAAGAGATTGATCGTAAGAATAAAATAATTAAAGACCTTGAAGCACAAGGGACTGATGGCAAAGCAAAGGTTGGTTTAACCGATAAGCAGAAACGATTGCTTGATAGCCTTAAAAATCAGATTATCCGTCATACAGAAGATATAAATTATTATACAGCTATGAAGGCAAACGGCCTTGATAGAAAGCGGTTTTACTTTCCGATCTATTATGACAAAGCAATGTTGCAAGATGCCGCCCAGCGTGAGCGCTTTACTAACATTATTGAGGAACATGTCCGTCAGAATCCAAAAGAATTTGTTTGGAGCCAAAAAGAAGGCAAGATGGTCGAGCGTGACCCTAATGTTACAGACCGCGAAATTGCAGAAGGCATCGTTAGAAGCATCCTTGAAGAGTCGGATGTTGAGCGTCTGGCTGTTAGTGGGATTGGTTCCAAGCATACTCGAATGAGAACGCTTGATATTCCTGAATGGAAAGTAAAAGACTTTATTCTTACTGACGTTGGTATTGTTGATGCTTACACCCGTAAAATGGGCAATAAAATTGAATGGACACGCAAGTTTGGTAAGCGAAACATAGATGATATCTTAGATGAGATTGAAGAAATATCTCTTACTGAAGGCAAGCTAAGTGAAAAAGATATTGCCAAGCTAAAACGTGATTTTGTAGCTGACTATGAATACTCAATGGGTATTCATATGCGCTCACCTGATCGATGGGATGCTCAGTTTGTTAAAGCTGTTAAAGAAGTAGCTGGTATGACTTACTTGCACAAAGCTGGCTTTGCTTCTGTGACTGACCTTGGCTCTATTATATTTGAACACGGGCTTCCTGATCTTGCTAGGGCAATAAGAACTGGTGACGCAAGAACGGCGGCTGGTATGGCAAAGGCTGAAGTACAGCAAATTATCAAAGGCACAGATTATATGCTATCTATGGCAAGAGATAGGATGTTTGCTGATAGTGTGGCTCGATTGCAACCAAATGCTGTCGAGCGTGTTCTCAATCCTATTACAAATGTTTTCTATAATATTCCTATTATTGGTAACAATCTTGGTGTTGTAACTAGATATGGCAAAATTGTTGATGGTGTATTGCGTCAATCAAAATTAGCTAAGATGGCTCAAGATATTGCCGCCAATAAAAAGGGAGCTGATATTGAGTATTGGGCTAGATACGGTCTTGATTATGACGATGCTGTGCGTATTGCTTCTTACGCAGAAAAGTTTGTAGTAGAAGATGGCTTTGTATTTGCTAATCGTATGGAGTGGCCCTCAGCAACACCAGCAGAAAAAGAATTATTGTTGAAGTGGGACACAGCTTTAAACAGTGGCACTGGAAATACAATTATGATGGCAACGGCTAAAGATAAGCCGATTATTAGTCGTGGTGTAGTATACATGCCTTGGCATCCTTGGATGAAAGATGTCCCGTTCTTTAGTCGATTAGAGCCAGACCCACAAGTAAGTACTGCAAACTTTAAGTATGCTCGTATTGAAAGCGGTGCATTAACATTCCCGTTCCAGTTTATGGACTTTACGCTTGCCGCAACCACTCGGATTACAAGTCAAATGTTTGACAATGCTCGCAAGAATAGACTGATTGGTGCGGCGGCTTTGATGTCTATGGGTTACCTTGCTCTTGATTTAAAGAAACCAGACTGGTGGTTTGAAAGCAAAGAGAAGGGTGAGCTTGTTACCCGTGTATTTGACCACTCAGGTCTTGGTGGTATTTACATGGACTTAGGTTATATGGCTCTTCATATGACTATGGGTATGGGTGGGATAGATCAAGATAATGATTGGCTTCGTGGCAAGTATAAACCTTCTGCAACCGACGCTTTTATGGAACCATTTGGTGCAGGGCCAGGCTTGTTAGTTGACTGGACAACAACTGTATCCGATCTTCTTAGCAATAACCCCTCAGAAAAAGCAGATAGGTTAAAGTATTTATTGCCATTTAACCACTTGACTTCTATGGCATATGATTTCTTTACCAAAGATTAATTGATGAAACAGACAGATTGGTTTATAAATAGTTTAAAGGTGGCAAAATGACTATTTTAATTGGCGATAACTCCCCACGGGTATCTTATAGCGTAGCTGAAGGCGTTACTCAGACTAGCTTTACAGTGCCCTTTGAGTTTTTTGATGACGCAGACTTGAATGTATATGTGGATGATGTGCTTAAAACACTCACCACAGACTACACTGTAAGCGGTGGGGACGGTTCTACTGGCACTGTAACCATTAGCGTAACTGGTGCAAGCGGTGGCAGTACTGTAGTTATTACTCGGGACATTGCCCTTGAGCGCACGACTGACTTTCCCCCTACTGGACCGTTCCAAGTAGCTTCGCTTAACCGCGAATTAGATAGAATGGTTGCTATTGCGGCTGATCTGGAAGATTCAACCAATCGCGGCTTGCGTCTGTCTGACTCAGATACAACCTCCACACTGGTTCTTGCCCCTAAGAATACTCGGAAGGGTACTGTTCTTGCGTTTAATGCAACTACGGGTGACGTTGAAGTTGGCCCAACGATTGCAGATGTCCAGAGTATTGCCGATGTTACAGCAGATATAGCTACTCTTGCAGACATCGAGGATGGCACAAGCGCAACTGACGCAATCCAAACCGTTGCATCTATCTCATCTAATGTAACGACTGTAGCTGGCGTATCTAGCGATGTAACAACTGTGGCTGGTCAAACGACCAACATGCAAAACATCACTGATAACCTTGTAGCAGTACAAAATGCCGCAACAAACGCCACCAATGCGGCATCTAGCGCTAGTGCGGCGGCTACTTCAGAGGCAAATGCCGCTACCTCAGAAGCCAATGCAAGCACCTCAGAGACGAATGCGGCTAGTTCTGCTACCTCTGCCGCCTCAAGTGCTTCGACCGCCTCTACAGCCGCTACAAACGCCTCTAACAGCGCTTCTGATGCGGCTACTTCGGAAACAAATGCGGCTACTTCTGCTAGCAATGCGGCTACTAGCGAAAGCAATGCAGCTAGCAGTGCATCTGCGGCGGCATCGAGCGCATCTGCCGCATCGACAAGTGCAAGTGCGGCATCCACTAGCGCATCTAATGCCGCTACTTCAGAGACTAATGCGGCTAGCAGTGCATCGGCGGCTTCTGCTTCTCAGATTGCGGCCGCCGCTTCTGCGGCTTCTGCGGCTAATTCTTATGACACCTTCGATGACCGCTATCTTGGAAGCAAAACAGCAGACCCAACAGTAGATAATGATGGAGATGCTCTGGTTGCTGGCGCTCTATACTTTAATAGTACAGAGAATGAGATGCGTGTTTATGATGGTGGCAACTGGATTGCCGCTTCGTCTGCTGGTGGCGCATCTCTTACAAACTATAACTATACAGCAACTGCTGGGCAGACCACATTCTCTGGCGCAGACGATAACTCCAATTCATTATCTTATACATTAGCTAACTTAATCGTTACGCTGAATGGTATTGTTCTTGAAGATGGGACTGACTACACAGCTAGCGATGGCACTAGCATTGTATTGGCAGTTGGCGCATCTGCGAATGATGAATTAAATGTAGTTGCATTTAAATCCTTTACGACTGCCGATATGGTGTCGGCTACTAACGGCGGTACATTTGGAAATGATATTACAATTAATGGCGACCTGACGGTTACCCAAGAAGTTACCGCCAATAATGTAATCACTACTTCAATTAACGGCGGTCAAATCGGCGGTCGGCGTAATATGCTTTATAATGGTCAGATGCAGGTGGTTCAGCGCGGAACATCATTTACTGGTGTAACCACATCTCAATACACATTGGATAGGTGGCAGTGGGCTAGTACAAACGCTGAGACAGTAACAATCGAACAAGCAAGTGACCATCCTTCTGGCGTTGGGCAAAGCATAAAGGTAACAGTGACAACAGCAGACGCTTCACCTGCGGGTTACACAGTCTTTGACCA
>Ga0070745_1000753_pt1 | contig 18869 bp, 2 predicted proteins | sample VirMetDEL_Mar_4_FD_77438 | JGI IMG/M metagenome (GOLD analysis project Ga0070745, IMG submission 77438) | Aqueous microbial communities from the Delaware River and Bay under freshwater to marine salinity gradient to study organic matter... | ecosystem: Environmental > Aquatic > Marine > Coastal ...
CTCAAGTCCGGAGCACCATTCTCTAGAGCATCTATGACACTTCCTCCAAACAAAGCCGTATTGACCATGAACAAGTCGGCCCGCTCTCTAAGAAAAGGTACATCGTTAAAGATCGGATCGTTAGCATCAGTTATTTCGGCAAGATTGACTCCGCCTGTTAGCATACCAGGATAAACGACGGATTGACTTATTTTGTCGTCGATTATCACATTCTTGAACGGAGTAATAATTACCCAGTTAGGAACAATAGATGCCTCTACGGATGTACCGTTAGCAATAAATGATGCATTTGTTTTATAAGGACTCATGGAAGAGTCACTAGGCATATTTTCTAAAAGTGCCTCAGCTTCAGCTGTAAGATTTTGAGCAATTGCAAGGTTTACTGCGTTTGTGTAGTTGTTATTAACACCAACCCTGTCTAAGCTATCATAGATCTTTTGAGCCTCTTTCAATAGACTCTTTACTGAAAGGTCATTGCTTTTGATCAGCTTATCGATTGCTGCATTTATAGCAGGATCGATATCGTTCTTAACCGCGCTATAGATGTTAGAAAACTTCGTATAGTTATAAGAACCTTCTCCGGCATTTTTGATGTTGTCAACTACTGCATTAGGCAACGCACTTGGATTCAATCGATAAAGTGCATGCTGACCCAGAACCCTGGCAGTTTCTCCAATGAACAGTTGAACCAAATGATCCTCTCCATCGACGTACTCATTTTGATTCAATGCACCCATGTTCATAAACCTCCTGGCAAACAAACTGGAGTCAGTTACCGACTTACGTTTTTGCTCAGTGTTTCCAACCTGTAGGTTTACAGAACTTTCCCTAGTACGACCTCCCGCACCAACCATAGGCATCACACCCTGACTTAACATCTTGATGTGGTTCATCATTATCTCATCTCCAGACAATATCTCAAAGGCTTTTGACTGCCCTATTCGATCGTCCTTGAATCCCATCAAAATGTTTTCAGCAAGCTCGTACTCGGTTCCTTTATCTATAAAATCGTTAACTGTTTTGATTATCATATTGATAATAAAACTCTTTTCATAGATAGGATGAAGTACATAGTCTGTACTAACAGAAGAAGTATTCTTTGCAAAACCGTGACGAATCAAAGCCTCTTTCAATAGACCCCTAAGCATTGCCTCGTCTTTAAAACCTGACTTGTTTTTTGCAAAGTTTTGAATGTGCTGAAAATCGTTAATGATGTTTGTCAAGTGGGTGTTTTCACCCATTGCATACTTACGAGTTTCTTGATTTGCAAACTTGAGATTGGGGATACTCATGTCACCGGTCCGATCCAAGAACTCAAACTTGAGGTCGGCCATAAGTGCAACTGCATCAATAAGTCCCGCCCAAGATCTAATGTCAGACCACTCGATATAGCCAGCCCTTGGTGGATTTGCTATAGCGTAGTTTTGAAAAGCATTAACAATTTTTTTCTTGAGTGCATCAATTACATTTGCTAGCTGCTCGTTAGGAACTTCGTTATTCGTTCTTCTAATGATAGGTCCAAAAAGACCTTCTATCTTATCAAGACTACCCTTTACAGAAGGGTCATTGTTTAATTCTGTTATCCAGGTCAAGAGGTCATTACCTGTTTTTTCTGAATCCAAATAGGTAATGCGAGTACCCTTGGCTCCACTTACAAAACGAGATGCTCTAAGCGCACTGAAAAAACCATTCATGTTTATGTTGCGCTGCCTTGAATCCAGCTCTTTGTTCATGCGATTCGGAGAGACGGTCAAGAACTCAAGCTGGGTAACTTTAATTGCTCTATATATTTGGCGCTTGATCATACCTGCAGCCTCAGAACCAAATGTTTCTGCATCATCAAGAGCCTTCCAACGTTCAGCAAGAAGTTTATAATCCTGTTGCTGTCTAGCAAGTTTGGTCAAAACGTTACCCATCTCGCTAATTGGCATACCCTGCATTCTTTGAACAACTACTTTCATAGTGAACATTGCCTGCATCTCTAAAGCCGGGATGTCTCTTAGTCTATGTAATGGAATAACCCCTTCAAAAAATGCTTTAACAAGATTCGGAGTAGTCTTAGCTATTTGCTTAGAGCGATTCCAACTCTGAGTTGAAACATTCTCATTATAGCTTTCCTCGGTCGAGGACGCCTCTTCTGGGTTTGTATTCGATACATCAAGGTCTTCCTGGACTGACTCAAGCTCTTCCTCGATTTCAGCCCTAGACATCTTCTTGCGAATGATACCATAACCTTTGGACTTCAAGAAGTTTGAATACTCTTCTTTAAAACCTTCACGCACATAGTCATAGATGTTTCGTCCTTTCTTCTGAAGCATTCTTACAACAGGACCGTCTTCATCAATAAGTCGCTGCATACTTTCAGCCATCTTATTACGAATGTGATCTCCATCTTCAATCTGATCAGAAGGCTTTAGTCTGTTATGAGCAGCTAAAGTTCTCCAAAACTCATCGACGTCAAATTTTTCACCATTGTACATTGCTTCAGCAATGCTGGATCCACTAAGAAGATTCTTCTGAGACCAAAGTCGCTTCATAAAGACTCGGTCTATTTCACTAAGAATGTGAAGACTTTCAGCTGAGCTAAAACCAGGTAGAGATTTTAAAATACCCTCGTGGGTCTTTACCTGACTCTTTTCAAACTTACCTGTCTTACCATAGTAGAAAAGATCTTCTAATGTAGGCTTGGTCTCTCCGGTATAAACACGAACAAGACTCTTGAAGAAATCTACAATTGCATCAAAGATCCTTTGAAGAAGAGTTCTTTCTTTATTGGCTTTAGGAGGAAACTTGTAGTTCTCCCCGTAGAGCATGTACTTACGGAACTCGTCAGCAGCGTATTCTTCTGCTTGAAGGTCTGTCATCTCAGAGCCCTTAACAAATATGGCTCCTTCAGGACTACTGATACCTACCTCGGTATCTCCCAACCTTTCTCGGATTTCATTATAGAGAGCACTCCTCTGACTCGGACTTAAAAAGTACATGGAGGTACGGTGCCAGGCTTCGTGATACAAGGCGTCTGGCTCACGCTTAGAGAAGATCACATCACCACCTTGAAGCAACTCTCCAAGGTCGTCTTCATTGTCTGTAATAGTAACCTCAGCATCCGGGTGACGCTCTTTGAACCAAGCCAATACATGATCAAGATCTACAGGAACCTCTGCCTTTGGTAGAACCCTGGTCTTTACACCTTTGTGTAATGCAAAAGGACTCAGCTTTAGCTTTTTACCGTCTGGCTTTTGATCTTTTTGACTAGGCGTTTGCTTAAATGCAAGATTGATTTCGGATACCTTAGATTCAATATATGGTAAGACATTTTCACCATTCTTTATACCTAAGTCTTCAACTCCGTAAACTTCCTTGTTAAAAGCCTCTGTGCTTTTTACAGTAGTAAACGATCCTTTAAGCCACGGATGAGTGTCTATACTTTTTGTACGATCGTTTTCTTGAGGCCAGTTTAGTGTTTCATTAAATAAATACGAATACGCTTTTATTGCAGCACTGTCATAGTTTAAAAGTATCTGCTTCTCAACGTCACCTTTAATTAACCAACCAAATTCTCCGCTTTTGCTTGTACCAAAGCCAAAAAACGGATACCAATTGCCTGCTATTTTACCATCAGTTCCTTCAGAGCTTCTATAGAAAGGGACCTTTAGACCACCTATGTTTACGACAATAGTCCATCTGTTACCCATTCTGCTTATTATAGAAGGATCAATTACGCCAGCTTCTATAAGAGCAGGAACTCTTTCTTGAAAAGGTAGTTCTGAAACTTCTTTACCGAGCTTTATAAGTTCGGCGCGGGTGTTTATACCTTCTACCTGCTCTGTAGTTCCTTCGCCAGGAGGAGTGACCTTTCTAAACTGAGCTTTAATTACTTCAACAAGAGTGTCTCTAAGATCTTCTTCAGTTAAAGAACCTATAACGTCTAACTCATCAGTAAGCTCCTGAAGAGTTATTGGAGAAATAACATTCCCCCCAAAGTCATTCGAGTAGTACTCTTTGGGTAAAATGATTTCCTGATAGTTAGCTTTTTCAATAGCTTCTGTAATGATTTCAGAAATAGCTGGATCTTCTAACAAAGACTTGGCTTCGCTATCTGAAATAACGTTGGGATCATTTTCAGTCTGTGAAGGCGCACCCGGTTGAGAATATACATCTGAAGGATCCGGATTGGCTTCAGGATTTGCGTCTGGTTCAACCACAGTGTGCTGCTCAGGCATCATTGGTGTGAACTGAGCGCTCGGATTAAATGTAAGCGCCTCTCTTTGTAAGTAAGTTGAGCTAGCTTGATCAGTAAACTTAGGCTTCTTGAAGATGGTGACAAGTTTGTCAGCCATCCTATTGATGTACTCAGGGTAATCGTGCTTATCTAAATACTCTGGTTGAGCACCACTAAAGTCAACCCTTCCAAAAAAGTTCTTGGTGTTACCAAGGTTAGCATAAACAGTGCTGTAGCTCTTTGAAGCCAACATGTCTTTAAGAGCAGAAATGTTCTTTTCATCTGAAAGATTGGCTGTGTTGATAGTAAACTCAGTAAGCTTCAGATTATTATCCGTAAATGCTATGGTATACTCGTTGTTCAGAGAACCAAATACACGCCCAACAAAAATACTGTTAGGGTGTGCTCCCTCAAGTATTTGATCGTAAGGTCTGAAATAAAACTTGGTTTTATAATGATCAATGAGTCGATCGATATCAGACCTATCGGCTTTTGAGTAGTTGTTCGATATCCAATTGATTCCATCAATGAAGTTCTGAATATCTGAGTCACTCAGTCGCTTTGTAGCAAGGACTGTAGTGAGACCTTGGATGTTCATGTAGTGAAATCCAGGTTTCATAAAACGCCTTGCATTCAAAGAAGGATCGTTACCCCTCTTATCGGCAATCGTAAACATTCCTACGTTTGGATCAGACAACTCAAAAAACGAACGACCTCTCATTTCAGGAGGCATTAGGTTGTTGTCTTTTATAAAGTCTGAAATAGTGGTACCGTTTTCAAGGATTTGCTCGAACGGTACAGCAGAAGCTTTTGAAAAATTACCAATCGTATACGAAGACAGGGCCAATGGAATTGGTGTCTTCTTTGCTTGGCTTATGATTGCAGAGTAGGCCTTCTTGAATCGATTGATCTTATCTACATCAGCTTTATCCAGATCTCTGTATCTAGGCTCTACAACCCCACCTGGCTGTTTAAATAAAAAGCTAGGTTTATTTTCTTGACCTTCAAGGTTTCTATCAGAAAGGATTGAAACAAATATGATATCCTCAGGTCGCTCTTCATACCTGTTCAAGGTTAGTTCTCCAGCGTCCCTAGGGTCTACAGTATTGGTTGCAAGCTTACCTCCATCCGGGTTAATAAAAACCATCTTGATGTCGCTCATAGCTTCTTTGACATCACTCGGTGGAATAGAGTTGAAGTTGCTCATCTTAGGTATCTCTACCAACTCACCATTCTGAGTAACCTTGGTCTTTCCGTGAAAGAACAAAACATTTGCTTTCACAATTCGATCTGCAACCTCACCATACTCCCTTCTAAAAGCACCGCTTTTTAGCGCTTCGTAACTAATCAGTACTGTGTTTTCGTTAAGATCGATCTTACGATTTATACCGTGTCTAAAGATTTGATGATACCTTCTGGCAGCAATCAAAGACTGCATATGACTCCGCTCATAGTCAGAGAGAGTAATACTTGCCTTCAACTTTCTCAAATAGATCTCAAGCTGCTTTTCGTTTGAAACCTCATCCAAACCAGCCCGGATCATATTAGAAAAGTTTTCCGGATCGTTACCTAAAAGAGGCTTGTCTGATTCATCCCGCTTTTCAGAATTTTCTTTAGCGGCTTCTTCAATAGTAGGTTCTGGGTTTTTAACATCGATCGTAGGATCATTGAGCTTCCCATAGTAATCCGCAAGATGTTCAATGAGGTTCTTGTCACCATAATTTTTCTCAGTAGCAATTGCTCGAAGCAACTCAGGATCCATTTCACCGTAGGTCTCTTCAATCTCTGCAGCAAATAACATAGCTACTTTTTCGAAGTCACTCTTAAGCTGCTCCTCAATACCTAGGTTTTTGTTTTTAGCTCCGATAGCGTCAAACTCTTTTTGAAGAGCTTTGATCTCAGCTACAGTTTTATCAAAATTAGTTTTATCAAAACCTGGCTCTTGCTCAGCTTGCTCAGTCAGAGTTTCAATAGCTTGATCTATATCGGGATTGAGTTGGAACTTAAGAGAGTCGATCAACTGCTGTCTGGAAACAGCACTACCCTTAGTGAGCTTAAGAATCTCTTTTTCAAGACGATCTACAATCTCATCTCTCTTATCGGAAAGCTCTTGCTCAACTTTCTGCAAGTCTTCAGAGCGCTCTGTGATCTTATCAAAGAACTCTGAGAATAGGTTGTTAGGAACGTCGTCAAGATTCTTTACAGCCGCCTTAAGCTGCTTAAGGAGATCCATTGCCATGGTATTGAACTCTTCTCCAGAACGAGTTCCCTGGTTACCGATCTTTTCTAAATAAAGATCAAATGCTTCAGACATGGTCTCAACTGCCTCGGCGGCAATTCTTCTACGGTTAGTAGCCGCAACGTCTTCAGCAGATTTAACCACGGCTAAACTGTGGTTATCAAGACCTCTCTCACCAAAAAACACTTTAGTGTTGTTCTTAGAACCCTCGAGTTCTTGGGTAATTTCAGCAGCCAGTAATTCATAAGCCTTGCGTTTTGCTTTATCTACCTGACTGTTGTTCAGACCTTCAATAGCCTTATTAATAGCATCAAGACTTTCTTGGCTAGCAGGGAACTGAGTTTTGTACGTCTCGTAATTACGTCTTGCGGCAGGCGTCAGCGCTTCTACTTGCTCAGAAAGATCCACAGCTTTGGAATCTGACATGAGAGTCCCTACGTGAGTAATTACTGGGTTACCATCATTGTCATAGTTAAGACGGTACTCATTGTTCTGGGAAAACAAAGTAAGTCCCTGACCTTGCATACCAAGACCTGAGTTATCCCTCGGAGGCATTAGCTTAACACCGGTGTCTACAACGTTTCCATCAGCATCTACAAGGTTAAACTCAGATGTAGAAACATGCGTCTTCTGACCTTCTTGAGAAGAGTACACGTCTGAGACATGATGTTGATTCCAAAAAGCACCTGCTTCATCACTAAGATGTTGAGTAGCAGGATTGATGGAGGCCTCTTGTAAAGCGAGAGCTGCTCTTTCGTACTTACGAATTCTAATAGATCTATTTTTCTTCCAGCGCTTATAGAGGTTGTTGTATGTGGTGTAATTCATGTCCTCAAAAAGCTTGGCGTTTGCCTCAAGCTTTTCAAGATCTTCTTCGAGCTTTTTGATATCTTCCTCAGATTCTGCAGTAAGTATGTCTCGTTTTACAGAACGAATACGATTACTCAGATCTAAATAAGGATCGATAATTACTTCTTCTGCAAACTGCTGTGGAAGAATCTGGTCTTCTTTATTTTCTGACTGAAGATCTGATTTGGCTTCCTCGGAAAACGCGTAAAAATCAGCAATAGGCTGAATGTTTTTACGGTCTTGTCGCATGTTCTCACCAATCTTTTTGATCTCATCAAGAGATACGATGAACTCCATGTCAGGATGCAGTTCACGAATTTCCTTCAACTCGTTAGCAAGATCTTCTTGAAGCATCTCAAGAGTCTCATCAAAGCGAGCATATGACTTGATCAGCTGAGGAACGATTTGTTCTTTGATGACTTTTGCAAACTGCTCAGGATCAGATTCAGCAAGAGCCTGCAACTCCAAAGAAGTTCTTTGCATTCCAAGTTGCTGCTCAGCATTCTGAAGAATGTTTGCAACCTTTAGAACATACTCACCAGTCTCTTCGTCAACACGATAATTACCGCTTGCATCTCTTTCGTAAATGTCACCGACAAGTGGTTTGAGATACACATTGATCAAATTGTTCCTTGACTCTTCTAGAGCCTCATAGACGCTTTTAGCACGTTTGATCTCACCAGATCTTTCTAACACACTGGGTCCGGCACCAAGCAAAGAACCAATGAAGATCGATTTCTGACCTTCTTTGGTAACAAGCATTCCGGTGTAGTTGTTAAGTGTATTGGCAATCAAACCAAATGCAGTAGGGTCTTTGTTTTCAAGAACCATGGCTTTAGCTGCCATCTCACCAGCAGTCTGCATGCCTTCCTCCCAAAAGCCTTCAGAAAGAATACCTTTTCCTGCAGCACCTATAAACTTGCTGGCTCTATCCCAAGCTCTGCGATACTTATTTGCATCCAAAGCTTTCTCGGCCTTCATAGCATCGCTAAGATCATAGCCTTTAAGCTTACGCGCTCCGAACAACATGTTGTTCATTATGGTGTTCGAGGCACCAAGGACAGCAAGGTTGTACCAGTAGATCGAGCTACCAAGTCCTGAAACAGCGCTCTCTACATCCTGAACGGTCCAAGGCTTACCTGTTTTAGGATTGATCTCTCCGCTCTGCATTTTGTGCATCAGCTCATTGTAAGCTTCTTCCTTAGCAAAAGCAGCTTCTGAGTGTGCTTCAACAAATGTTTGGTGTGCGGTATATGTATGAAGTGCAGCTTTGTCAGCAGCTTCTTCACTAAGCATCCAACGAGATCTCTTTAGGTCAACTCCTTTCTTTTCAGCAAGACCACGCCAGAATTTACTTTTACGCGCTGAGTTTACAGCATGTAGGTTTGCACGCCTAAGTCCTCTAGATAAAGCCTTAAAGCCACCAAGTTTTGCCATGGCGGCACCAGGTATCATCATTCCAGCAAAGAAACCTACACCTTGGGCTAACTCATCGCCTACAAACTCTGATGACGTAATCTGCTCAAGAAAAGACTTATCGTTGTAATCGCTACGATACAGTATTGGAAAGTATGCTTCCTTGATTTTTTCTTCAGTATCTCTAAGACCCTTGGAGATGTTTCCCAAGTCTTGCTTGTGGCTATACGGATCGTTGTTATTGAATCCACTTAGTACAAAGTCCAAAGGAACAGCAGCCATTTGACCAACCTCAAACAATGCAGTAGTGGCCATTCTGGGTATAGCACTTAGATTCCTGCGAAGGTTTCCTTGATAGGCGGCACCTAAATCTTGAACATACTTTGCATCAGAGTATAAAGGAACTCTGTTGTCTGGAGCAAATTGCATGTACTTCTTTACATCAAGTGTAAGAGGCACATTCATTTGCCTACTCGGTATGTTTACAAGACTTGAGGTTGCTCCTTGTCTGGGAGTACTTTGATTAACGATTGCATTCAGCCCACCAATGATGTTAGAGCTGGCCTTTTTACCATCGTTTGTATTATCCGCCATTTTCAAAAATAGATTGATACGCGTGAAGACCTATTCTTTCGTAGAGTGCACCAAGCTTAGCTTGATTTGGCGCACCAAATACTTCGAGAGGACCACCCTCTACAAAGCTCCATTCCCAACGACCATTCTGATCTTGACGAGTTACTAACTCGACTGGAGGAATCTGAGAAATTCCTGCAAGTCCTTGACCAGGATCTAGATTTATCTTAAGAGTTTCTTTCTGCTGAGGTGGGTGCAATATAGCATCCATGACAAGGGACTGACTAGAAATCAGCTCACTACCTACAATCTGATTAAACTGAGACGCTGCTTTTTGTTGGGCCGGACTTGCGTTAGCATTAGTGTTACTAGTCCACCAAAGGATTGCATCCATGTTTTCTCTCTGGTCTTGAATCGAAGGAATCGAAGTTACGTCTAAGTGTACAGAACCTGCCTCTTCGTAAACCATCTTTTCATCACCCATGTACCCAACCTGACCCGTAAGAACGATTGTAGGTTCGTTTTGATTGGTTACTGCATTAGTATGAAAACCAATATTGACCTTCATTTTTGAAATGTCAATTGGTTTATCACTAGGGATATCGATATTTTTTACCTCCCTCAAATACTGATGGACAGAAAGACCGCTTGGTGTAGGAAGATTAGAAACAGGTTGCGTTTCCAATACGTCGGTCACAGTGGTCTTAAAGCGATCCATGTATGTTTGATACTGGGTACTTCCTGGAGGATCCGCTACAAATACAACTCCTTGCGAAATAGCAGACTGATCAGTTTCTTCTTTGACAGCCTCGCTGTTTGCATAGATACCTGTCTCTAGATCACGCATGGTACCCATTAGGTTTGCCATGGTTTGAGCACGACCTCGTTGTTGAAAAGCACCGCCAAAAGCTCCGGAAAAATAATCAAGGCCTTCCATGTCGCCTCTTCCAACAGCGCTTTCAAAAAATTCTGAAACACCTTCTCCAATAAAACCTGCAACAGGTCCTATAAAGTCTTGAACACTTCTGCCTATAACCGTACTTATACCAGTTTCACCAATAAGATTTCTATCTTGTAAACTCAGATAGTTAAGATCTTCCTCAATCTCCGTAAGCTGTTGATCTATATTCGGAACACCTTCACTATAATCAGCTGTCCAAATAGCAGTTTTTAATCTTCGTGAAAGAGTTTCAAAGTCTTCTTGAAGAAGCGTAGGATCTACATTATCGTAGTCGACTCCTGGCTTATAGATATTCCACTGTTGGCTAAGTGGGGAATACTCGTTTACGCTTTTAATATCTGTAACAAAAGCATCTACAGCTCTACCCCAAGTTGCCTCAACTTCTTCGTACGAGCCAAGCGATGTATACTTTGAACCATAGCCCTCAAGCTTTGGGTTTGTAGCATAATGAGCAAACTGTTCACTAAGATAAACGTCGCCTGCCCACTTTTCTTGAATCCTTTCAATCTTAGAAGTTCTCATAGATTGAAGAAGGCTTACTCCATCAACAGTGTTATTCAATTCTTCTTGAAGACCGTGGTACTCTAAAAGATTTGAAGAACTGTTTTTCATAAGCTCGTCTGCTACAGCACCGGCTTCAATAGGACTCTTTACATAACCACTGAGATACTCAACAAGTGCAGCTCTTTGCTCTTTAGGTGACTTTGTAATATTTTCAGAAGCAACCCTGGACGCACCAATCATCATCTTCTCTGGCTGAAATGCACCAGGGTTACCGTTGGGATTAACAAAAGCAATTCTTTCGAGAGCTTGTGACTCTTGGAGTTTTTGGAACATGTTTAGACCAAGTCGCGAAGATTCATCTTGAAGTTGAGTAACCTTCGCACTTTGTTCTTCAAGCTCAGTATTTAAAAGCTGCATTGTATTGACCTTGGTTTCTTCACCCTCGGTAGTAAATGCAGTAGTTATTATAGGAAGCTTGGATACATCGACAGTAAATCCATTTCTGCCACCACCTGACTTAGAAAAGCCTTTTACATTGACTCCATAACTTACTCCATACTTGGCTTGAACAGCAGCATCCAAAGCAGACCCCAAGGAAGTAGATGCATCGATACCGATTACATTACCGTCTGCGTCTGTTTTAAAAGCCGTGATTACAGCCCTTCTCTGAGGCTGACCATCGGGTCCCATAATCGTTTTACCTTCAGCATCGACGGCGTCGACATACTCCACACCTGAGTTCCCTCCGTACAGCTCATTCATTCTCAAGAAGAATGACTGACGTGATGGATCATTTACGTATGCATTGGTTAAAGCTTGAGCTGCTGACATAGCTCTAGCCTTAGTTTCCCCAAAGGCATAGCTGATGTTGTTGAGATCTGTGGTGCCAAACAAAGCAGTTGCTTGATCCTTGGACATACCTTGAACATTCTCCAGAACATCTGCAGAAGAAAAGTAATCCATGATGTCTTTTCTGTAGTCTACATAATCTACATAACCAGTCCCACCAAAAGACAAAATGTTCTGACCCTGGTCACTTTGCAATGGTACAGACTCAGCTCTTTGAATATACCGTTGTTTTTGAGCATCGACCCACTCTCTTTCTCCAGGAAGCTTTGCTTTCTCAGCAATCTCTTCAAACTGCTTAAGATCTTCATTGAATGCTTGACCTCTGGCATTTAGAACAGCAACATCATTGGTTTGGATTTCTCGATACCGCTTTATCAAGTTATTCAACCTACCTCTAGCATCACCGCTTGCAAAACCTTCCTTTAAAAACTGATCGGTGTCTTGTTGAATAAGGTTACTCATTTCAGACTGAAGCTCCTTAGCTCTCTGCATATCTGCAGTAGTCCTAGCTGAATCTATGTTAAGATTCGAAAGGTTACTTTTTATAGCCTCTCTTTGCTGATACTGTTGTCCATAGAACCTTGGTACTATAGACATTTTTTCTAAGGACTGAGGAGTAAACTGAGCAATAGCTCTTTGTTTACTAAACCGATTAACCGCCATCTCCTGTAGTAGTTTTAGTAGTAGTTTTGCCCTCTTCGTCAATCTTGACTTCAGTCTCAGTACCAGGAGTTTGTCCTGTTAACATAGAGTAGAAGTAGGGTAATGCCCCAGGATTTACAATTTCACCATCGGGGCCAAATGGATTTATCTTTTTAAGAATGTTGCGATCGGATATTTCTTGACCAAGATTTCCAACATTTTGAGCGAGTCCAACAAGCGCCGTGTTGAGATTATCACTATACGCTGCCAAGTTAGCATCGTTTGCTGCATCTGTTTGAAACTCTGCTTGTTGATTTGCCAAGTCTACCCTAGCTTGACTTTGTGCCAACTGGTCCAGTTGATTAGTATCAAACATTTGCTTATCCATTGCAACCTTTGATCTTTTGTCGGCCATGTTTGAAGACAGCGATAAAAGAGATGCCATTAGCTGTCCAGAGTCTGTGATATTCGAAACCAGCGATTGTCTGCCGGACGCCTCTGTTTCATTCAAAGCGGCCAACATTGGATCTACATTCAAGGTCTCTGCTACGTCAGTATTCTTTACATTGTACGTTTTACGATCCCTTACAGTAGGCTTTTCAAATGCAGCAGCTAATGTCTGACCTGCAGATGTAAACAATGGGGCATACCTCAAAATACTATCTTGAGGTAAGTCTGCGAGCTCAAAAGGAGCTGCGGGTTCCGTCTTTTGAACTACCGGTTCTTCAGTTGCTGGCTTCTCAACTGCTGGCTCTTCGGCTACAACCTCTTCTGCAGGTGCTGCAGGTGCTGCAGGCTCAACTACTGGTTCGTCAGGCATTTCTTCACCGCCGGCAAAACCTTTGATTGGCTTAACAGACATTTGACCAACCTGTCTACGCTCTGCTTCTGGGTCACCTGCTTGTGCAGAAACCTCTTTACCATCTTGGATTTTAACAGGAGCACCTTTCAGATCAAGTTTATTAAAAACCTCATTACTGTTAATGTTCGTATTAACAAACCCTTGCATCTTACCCATGCCTTGTTCAAAGACCGTGGCGTTTACTTTAAGAGAACCATCTTGATTTCTTAATGCTTTCCGTCCAGCTACTTTAGCATAGGCACCATCCATTACTTTCTGAACCTGTTCTTGAGTAACGTTTTCACTGGTAGGATCAATGCCGGCTTCCTTGAGATATTCAGTAATGGGCTTACCCATACTTTTCGAAGTAAGATAACCAGCAGCAATCCTACCTGCATACCTAGGATCATTGACCAAGTCAGGATCTTCTACAAGCCTATCGTCACCAAAAACAGCTTGGGATAGGTTCTGATAGTTTCTCCTACCTGTAAGTTGAATGATACCTCTTCCTCGGTAAGTGTATCCATCACCTGGTTCAGGATCATGGTCTGACCCATCTTCGTTCTTACTTTTCTGAAGGGCTTTGGTTTTGTAAACATAGTCAAAGAACTGCTCATCAGATGATTTAAGATCATCTAACTGTTCGTCCGTTAAGTCTCTTGTCTTTTTAAAGATCGATCTAATTCTATCATTACTGGTGTTCCTATAAGAAACTTCAGATGTCGGTCTAAAACCAGATTCTTTGAACCCTACCGATGATATAGCAAGAGCGAGTCTTGGTGAAATACCTTGCTCTGTTAAACCATTCATCATTTGCTCCATGTGTTTAAACTGAGTTGGATTCAGATTAAACTGTTGTGATGCTGCGGAACCAGCAACACCGGCCCGGCTTTCAAATGGAGTACGCGCTTTATATGGATCAGTCTCCTCTACAGGAGTACCTGGAGCAATCTGTTTACCACCTAGATCTTCTGGAAGTCTCGGAGTAAAGTTCTGATTGTTTATTTCTTGAGTACCCTCGTCAAATGCTTGCTGTGCCGGCAGTAATTTTTCTACAAAACCAGGTGGAAGGCTTGGTCCAGTTTTTCCAATACCTAATGGATCACCGATCATCTCCCCAATAGATCCTTCCTTGAGTGGTATTTTACCTGTAGTAGCAAGCTCTTTGAGTTCGTTAAAGCTTGGCATGTCTAAGTAACCTTTCCACCCCGGCAGGTCGTTAAAGCTTTGAGCACCAAGCAAACCTTCAAACTTCTTTACATCCTCAATGCTTTTTACTATACCAGAACGAATAAGTTCAAAAATGCTTGGCGGCTCATTCTTAGGAGCAGCCTTCGGAGATTGTTTTGAAGGGTTTTTGATTCTTGAAGCCGCGCTACCCTTATTGCCACCAGTTTCATAGTAGTCAATTACACTACCGGTCAAAGTACCTTTGTCTTTACTACCGCTACCTAAAAGATTCTTGTAATCACCACCATACTTAAATGCGGCTTGCCCTTGAACCATAGCGTTCAAAGCGGAAGCCTCTTGGTTTTCTTCGCGGGATTCTGGAACAGCTTGTTCGTGCAAAGACTGCAAGCGACCCATCATGATCTCAAATGACTTTTTATACTTAGGATCATTAGAGTTCATTGAGGAATCCTCAGCTAGAATCTTACTGGCCTTTGCAAAAGACTTTCCTTCAATAGCCTTAGGCAGCAAAAACTCATTTGTGCTACCTACAGGTACGTCACGACTATTCGTAAATACAAAGTCGTTAAATACAGTTTCACCATCCTCGACAAGAATCCTTGCATCTGAGCCAGGGTATGTCATATCAATACCGCCAGATGCCTCTTCGTGGGAATCTCCATTTAGTTCAAGAAGTCCATTATTAAGATGACTGGTTTTTATGTGACCACCCATCTTATTAAAAAGACTCATAATAGTTCCACCTACAGAAGCACCTCCACTAATACCTCCTAAAATACCTTCGCCCAATGCGGCAGGATCTTCGCTGTCTGCGTTAAAAAACTTACCTACAGCAGAGCCGACTCCAGGAATACCAACAGCAGCTCCTGCGGCTGTACCAAGAATATTAAGAGCTGCCCCCCAACCAGCCTTTTTTTGATCTTTGATTCTTTGGCGTTCTGCACGAAGACTCTCCTCAATCTCAGCATCATCTTCTGCAGACTCATCGATCATCCCTCCTGTAAGGAGATATCTTAAGCTAGCGTTTGGAAATACAGGAGACCCTTTTTTAGTAAAAGTCAGGTCTTCAAAAGAATCTTTCTTCATTACAGTTTTTGTAATAGGAACTTACTATATACCAAAGATATGCCTTTTAGTATAGGTCAGTCTAACAAAAAAAGTAACGATTACATGAATGGTACAGGGTGAGGTCTGTACCTATATTTTAAACTCTGTAAGATGAGCTTTAGATTCTCTGCGTTGTCAGTGTACAACTGAACAAAGAAATACTGGCTTTGGAATCTCTCAAGTCTACCGGCGTCTGGTACAACATAACGCCATTCCCTAAGCAGCCTTACAAGATCAGGACGACCAAGGTCAATCAACCCAGAGTCTTGGTGATCATTGTAGATACGTATCTTATTAGCAGTTTTGTCTGGTTGATCTATACCGGCTGTATTGTAACACTCCGAGTTCCAAAAAAGGTTGTCGAGAAACTTAACAACTCCGACTGGTTCTGCAATAATTACAGTTACTGATGATGGGTAGACCGTTCCAAACATTGACCCCTGGTTACCATCGCCAAATCTGTAAACCTCTCTGCTTCCGGCCTTAGGTAGTATTGCAAGCCCATGGTAGTCAATGTGCATGCTTGGTTGACCATCTACAAAATGAGACCAGGCTTTCTTCGTGTGATTGAATACCACACCTTCACCGGTGCTAGTTGATTCGTTAAAGAACAAAGAGGTTTCATTAGTCTCGCTGTTGAATACACCAACAACACCAGATCCTAGAACAGGATTATTCCCAAAGGTACCAAGGCTATTAATGTAGCTATTGATACCCATTAGGTCTAGTTCAGATCGATCTGTTCCTATGGACTGTACAGCCTTCCTTGCGGCATCGTACCAAATAAATCCGTAAGGGCTGGACGCAATCCCACGAGTATGTTGAAGACCGCTTGTCCTTGATACGTATGCAAACTTCTGAAGAACCTGACCGGTTCCCATAAACACAGCATTACCTGCAGTGTCTGACTGTATTACTGATGGGTTGATTGCATACACACCAAAGCCATGTTCTTGCCAGATCCAAAGACCGTCCTTTGGTCCAGTGTAAATAGCCATGATTTCCCCAAGGCCACCATCCAAGTGTCCTACATTACCCTCACCGTAGTTAAGCCAAGAGTCAATGGACTCACCAGGAATTTTTGCATCAGAGTATTTAACCTCGTTAAACTTGTTTGTGGTATCCAGAACAGTTAGAGGCTCTGCAAAGAATACACGAGCATCGTGCTTTCTGTCGTATGCTGCGTTGTATATCTCAGACTCTTCAAACTTCAAAGTAGGTTTACGAGTTATCGTACCAGCATAGACACGCAAGGGTTCTGCTACTTGGCTCTCGCTGTAGTACTGATAAAGGTCCCTGTGACCAGACTTAGTTGTAATGTCTGTATAAGCAGGATAGCTTCTTTGATAATGATGTACCGTAGTAAACGAGTCCCCAAATGTTACATCCTTAGTGTAATCAACAGTTGTAAGACTTTCTTCGATATCAAAGTATCTACTTGCAACTACATACTGATTACGAGATCTATCTGCATAGCTTGAACCACCATACTGATTTGGCAGCAGTCTTTTGTAGTCTGCCATCATCATGTAAGAATGAGGTAGTACCGTATCAAGTGGAAAAACTTTATTTAAAAGTTGTGCAGTTAGTCCATCATCATATACACCAGTTGTACCTGCACCTACTCTAAAAACAAGAGCGTCGTTAGTAAAGTTATCTGCAAACTTACCGGGGTGTGTCTGAAATACAACCTTAGAACCAATACTTATAGTAGAGCCATCTATCTTACTAGCACTAATACCTATTACAGTATCCTCAGCTTGAAAGTTGAGAATGTTGCTAGTTGGGTTTATTGTTACATTACCATACTCAATTTCTGGAGATCCTGCTATATCCGAAGTAAATAAAGGCTCTAACTGATTATGATGATTAGGATCAGCTGACTGAACTTTTGGTGTAAATGTATTACTAACAGACCAGTTGTTGCTAGTAGATAAATTAGCACTGCTTTCATCGTACTCCTTGTTAAAAATAACCGAACTACTTACTTTTTGAGCATTGGTTATTTTAAAGTAACCTTCTGAAGGAGTATTCTCGTCTAACTCAATCGATCTGAACTCACAAAGGTAGGGGGCCCAAGATGTACCTTTAACATTGTTCAAATATTGAAACGCTGTGGTTGGTGAAGAAAGATCTTGACGAACTGGTATTTGTGAATTTGTCTGAGTAAAACTTCCATCACGTAAACCAAACGTACTCATGTACGGAGACATGGTGTATTTGTTATTTTGAAAAGTGTCCCCGGAACCACCTTCAGTAAGACATCCTATCATACCGGAACACATAATGGTCTTATCGCTACTGGTCCTCGGAACCCGAACAAACTGATAGCCTGCAATACCCTGAGCTTGAAGAGCAGTTACTGCATGACTTTTAAAACTTATATAAAGATGAATATCTCTAACACGACCTGTAGATCCTGACGCAAGTGGGTTTTCTGAAAGATCTCCGATTCGATAATCGCAAAGCCAGCTAACAAAACTCCTCTGACCAAACTTGTTGTAAAAGACAACACCTATACGATATATCTCATCGCGCTTAAAACCCTGCAGATTAAAAAGACTAACCCCAAAGTGTCTTTTACCTTTAGCCTCTTTTACAAAACCTACGGTTTGCTCGCTAACAGACTCAAAGTCAGCGTTATCAATTGAGTTACGAACCTCAGTGATCAATACGTTCGGCCCTTCTGCACCTCTAACACCTCCAGTAGTATATGAGTAAAGATCATAGTACGTAGGATCATTACCAAACCCTTCGCCCGTTACAGAGTTTCTATCTGTTTCAGCTCGAGTTGATTTGTTTATTGCGTCGTGCTTTTCCGGAACAGAGTTCCAGTTGGTAGAAGACACATTTAAAGAAACTCCGTCTTTATCAAATATCTCAGCAAGGGTACCAGAAGAATTGAATCGGTACGCTCTTGTGTCAAGGTTTACCAAAAACTGATCTTCCTCAATACCTGCAGGAAACAATCGATTGTCTTTGGATGCAGCGGCATTTGCTTTGAATGGCTCAGAACCCAAAAGCAAGTACTCGGTCAGACCTACTGAAGAAACAAATCGAGTACCATCGTCAACATAGGAATAGGTCGTGCTTTGCAACTCATCCTCGGCAATCAGTGTAATTATAGGTGCTGCGATCTTATCCGTATAATGAATACGATAAATTCGGATCAAGTCAAAGTCTGCCCGCAGACCGCTAATGCTCAATTCAAAACTGACTGCAACATCTTCGTTGTATGGGTTACCGGTAGAGTTGTCCGATATAGCTACTAATGGTGACTCAGGAGATATCTGTGTCTCGGCACCGTTACGATTTACATAACTGTATGCCCAGCAAACAGAACCTGATTTGAAAGTACCGGTACCATGTAGCTTACGATCGATCTGAATATTGTTGGGTACTGCGTTTGGAGCAACGTCCAAGAAGTCCAGCGGTTGATTCGCTAGGTCAGTACGGCGTACATTAATGTGTCTGA
>Ga0070745_1000763_pt1 | contig 18719 bp, 19 predicted proteins | sample VirMetDEL_Mar_4_FD_77438 | JGI IMG/M metagenome (GOLD analysis project Ga0070745, IMG submission 77438) | Aqueous microbial communities from the Delaware River and Bay under freshwater to marine salinity gradient to study organic matter... | ecosystem: Environmental > Aquatic > Marine > Coastal ...
AAGATAAAAAAAAAAAACGAAAAAAATGACCTAAATACATTTAAAATGCCCTTTTAAACTGAAAATATGCCCCAAAGCGCCGGTAAATACAGGAAAAAATTAATAAAATTATAATTTTATTTTTATATATTTTACTTTTATGTGCTTTCCGGCGCATATATGGCCGTTTTAGGGTCATTTTACCTGTTTTTTACTATATAAAGGTATATTTAAGACATATATTAAGATTAAATGACTATTTTTGAAGGATCTCATGGCTCTATTACATTTTATTACAAGGGATTGCTTATTAGTTCATTCCCATTAACTAAAAAAAAGAAATTAGAAGATTATTTATACCAAGGAGAAGATTTTATTTATAATTCCAAAGCTATATCTATTAAAAAATTAATTCAAATATGTTTTTTATTCTGCAATACAATATGGAAAAGGAAAAAAAATAATCAACCTATTTATCGTGAGGATCATATATATTTCTTGTGCTGTATTACAGCTCTACTCAGACTCCGTATAATTGAAAATGATGAAATGAATGGGTACCTTGAAATGCCGAAAAAGAAAAAGAATAAAGGTCATAATTTAAGATTAAAAAATACTTAAGGATTAGGCTCGTAATTATATTATCTAATACAATAACAATGGCTCCTATTCCACAGCTTCCACTTGATATCATTCTTACTATTCTCAATGAACGTAAGAATATGAAAAGGGATGAACGTATTGAAAGGGAAGCTAAGGAAAGGCATAACAATATTGTAAGCATAATTAATTCTCTTGGAGATGAACTTGATGCCGTTGAAAATATTATTGACGGTCAAGAAAGAATTGACTTTATTTTTGAAATGATTGATGATCTTGAATACTAAGCTAAAGGGTTAATAGTCTTCTATCTACTTAAAAAGATAAATCTTAATAATATTAAATATATAAAATGCCTTACAAAGATCCAGTTGTAAGAGAACAATATAGAAAAGATTACTATGAATCAAATAAAAAAAAATATATTGATCGTGCTAATGAATATAATAGAAATAATAAGGAAAAAAGACACAGAACCCAAACTAAATCTAGATGGAAACAATATGGAGTAATTACAGATAATTTTGATGACTTATATGATTATTATATGAAAACAAAAAATTGTGAATTATGTTCCATAGAATTAACAACGGGTAAAAGAAGCAATACTTCCAAATGTTTGGATCATTGTCATGAAACTGGAAAATTTAGAAATATAGTTTGTCATTCTTGTAATTGTAAAATGAAATTATGCTAAGCTTAGAAATCCGTGTTCGTCTTCAATTGTATAATATTCTTCCTCTTCTTCTGCCGATCCTTCGGATTCGGAATATCTTTCTTTTTTTACTCTTCTTGGTGGTTTGTAATCCGAATCAAAAAGTTCTTCAAAGTGTATTCTTAATTTTGTAATTAAGTCTGTCTCTTCTTTTTCCATTAATATATCTATTATACGTCCGAGGTCATGTGATGTCATTACTTCCATTTTTTTATAGTATCAGATATTTTTATTTTTATTAAATCACAAAAACTAATTTTTTTTATTTCTTCTCTCAAATCAATTTCTATCAACAGGGTTTGCATTTTATATATCTTTTATTTTATTTTTTTCCAAATAATTGTTCTAATAAATTCACAGGATATGATCTATTTTTCTGAATCTTATATACAACTGCTGAACTATCATCAACTTTACTATATGTCCCATCAGGATCTGTAATGCTTGTGGTAATACTAGTTACCACCTTTGGCTTTGTTACAGTAAACTGAACTGAAGATTCTTCACCATATACATAATCTCCAGAATTATAATTTTTCATTACAATACCCATGACAGGTAGATTTTGCCCACTATCTATACTTCCAAAATATGCTGATGTATCATCGATTAAATCACTACGTATTGAGAAAAATGGATTTAACATAGATTTAGGTACAAAACTACCAGTCAATGTTAAACTGGTTGTATCTAATGTTATAGGACTATTCCATGTTAATGTTGGTTTATTACCACCATCGGCTGCTATAATACCTCCAGAAGCAAATATATTTGGATGATACATAATTGCTCCAAAAATATTTTGATTGTATATCAATGTATCTCCTACTTTAATTTCTCCTTGTGTTGTTACTTTATTTAATTTACTTTGATTGAATGTATTCACTCTCTGTTGCATTGTATTTTCTGCTGTTATTGGTGCTTGTAGTGTATCATATCCAAAACCTAATATTCCCATTAATGATCTTTCCCATTTACTCTCAGATATTCCAAAACTTTCTATTGCTATACCACTATGTGAATCTATGATTGAAAATGGATAAATATTTCTATTTGGTAAATCAAATGTAAGATCGGTAATTTTTGATGTCCCATCTATTTTGTTAACTTGTTGACCGACTGGAACAGTATATGGTCCCATACCAGGAGCAAAGTTTTGTCTTAATAATCTTTTATTTATTTTATAAACTTTTGCTTTACCATCTCTAATAGGATTATCATTATTACTATCTCCAGCATTACCATCATTACCTAAATATTCTGGAGTATAAAAATCAGTAAATCCAAATCTATCTTTTGTAGAATCATAAGTTAATTTAGGTTCAGAACTACCTATATATGTTTCACCAACTATTCTACCTAGTTCATCAAAATCAGAATCTGTAGAATATGAACCATTAGTGTCTAATGTATTTAATCCTACTATAAAATTATTTGCTTTATCTGGTTGAACACTTGGAGACCATAATCCTATAGCAGCATTTCCATAAGCAGAAAAATGTGGATCATATCCTATATGTCTTTTATATTTTGGCTCACTGTATGAACCATTCCCAACAGCTTCTTCCCCTCCTATAAAAAATAAACTATCATTATAATATCTTTGTGGTATTCCTCCTAAACCTTCGGTTGTTATCATGATATTACCATTTGGACCTTTTAAAAATGCTCCGTATGATAATTGTTTTATACTATCATTATATTGAGGATCAGCATAAAACTTATTTTCATCCTCTTTTAAATACGTAAAAAATAAAGCTTGAGAATGTGTATTATATTTTATTATTGTTGAAGCATTCAGAGCAATACTATCTGGATTATAATACATATCTGAACCAAATTCTTTTCTTTCTACAGCAGTAGTTTTTGAAGCATTATCAAAGGCTTGTACCATATCTAAATGTAAAAATCTCGAATTATCTATTGTTGGTTTTACCATTGTATCTGTAATGGTAAAATCTAAACCTATACTAGCATTAATTACAGCATTTGTGAAACCATTAAAATAAATTGTTTGTTCATCTCCAGAAGCATTAGTTTCTATTCTTGTTACTCTTACTGTATTAGGTGTTAAAGAAGCACTTGTTAATGTTATTTCTCTTTTACCTACATACTGATATGGAATGTCTAATGTTAACCCTGAATCTAAAAGGGGATAAGGTATTTCAATTAAAATATTATCTTGACTAGCATTCGTTAGAGTTTTTGTAGGATATGTCCGAAATTCTTCTTGTGTTCTTTCATAATAATGACTTGAAGCATTTCTTAAATCCCATAGTTCTGGATATAATTCTTGAGTTTTCAACCAAGTTGCTAATTCATAACAAGTATAATCAAAATAAGGAACATTAAACTCGATCGTCGTTCTTCGATAATCACCCTCCCCAAACTTATCATCACTTATATGTGTAATATAATTATAACTAATACCATCGTATGCTATATTATTTAACCAATCACGTCTTCCAGATATTACAAACTCAGGTCTTTTGAATGCTACAAATGTAAAATTATTTACCCAGTCTAATCTTTCTTGACTTAATATACTAGTATCATTACCTAAACTTGCTTTAACATCATAAGTTACTGCTTCCTCAAAATTAGAAGAATTAAAAGTTGAACCATTAGCACATAGAAAAGGTTTAAATGTATCTGTTTTATATGTAGCTGCTATTAATCCTTGATTGTCATAACATGATGCTCCTGATGGCTGATTTGGTGTTTTAAAATATTCATAAGTATCTAGATTTGAAGCATTCTGCAATGCTTGAGTAAATGATTCAGCAATAAAATCTGCCGACCTTCTCCCTGCTGGTATTGTAATTGTTTTTAATTCTCTATAGTTTATATAAGTATCTACTGCTGGATCAATACTTCCATTAGCATTACAACTTCCAACAATACTAGGAGCATATGGGACTTTTGTATCTTTATTCATGTATGTTGTCCCATATCTTACAAATATTGTGTATTTTGTTCCATCTTGTCTTACTTTTACAAGTTCGGCATTCAGAAGCCTATCATGACTAAATTGAGCAGAAGCATTTCTATCTCTTTGATAATCACTTTCACAGAATGTTCCGTTTTGAAGTTGTGTTATCGTAGCACCTTCAAAATTACAATCATTAGCCTTATATACATCAGTAGCTTTTTTACCTTTATCATAAGCATACAATCTTGGTAATGAAAAACAATTTTCTCCATTAGTTGTTTTATAATATTGTAAAGTTAAATGTACTTGATTGTCATCTAATTGTTTTTCAATAGTTGATGAATTATATGTAATAGCATCATATTTTGATAGTGATTCTCTATAACCAGTACTTAAATAAAAATCATCATCTTTATACTTTGTTGCTGTTGTAATATTTTTAATACTTACATTATCTAAATAATTTCCTTTTAATTCAATAGTTTGACCTCCAGCTCCTCTTTCTGATACAATAGCAGAATGAATATTTATTGTATCTCCTACATCTAATTGTATACCAGAGTTTAATTTATTTGTAAAAATAGCATTATTAGCTTCATTTCCAGAAGTATATTCAATTGAAGCTCTACGGCTACAATCTAATAATTTCACATCAACATAAGATCGTTCTTGAGGTTGATTAGACATTTATATATTAAAGATAGAAAAAAGTAATTTATTTTTATTTAACTAAATCCTACTGTTAGGAATCCATCACGAAGCTCGGCTACCTTTTCGATTTCAATGTAGGTTCTCTGAGTGTATGTCTGTCCAGCACCAAGTGTAGGAAGAGCATCACACTTCGTAGTCAATTCAAGACCACGAGAATTGATACGTCCCACAGGAAGCTTGTATGACTGGAAAAAGAAGTTTCCAAGAAGACCAGTTGAACCATTCTGGGCAGTTCCATGAAACTGCTCACTAGTTAGAACATCACCTTCAGCACAGTATTCCTCACGAGTAACAAATGGGAAAGATCTAGCAGCACGTGCCGTCTTGTCAAACAATACAGCACTATTACTTAAATCAATAGGGAATACAAAGAAATCATTCATTCGGATATTTGTAGTTAGAGTTCCATTTTTTCTTAGTTCAACAGAAGCATTAATGTAATCTCTTGCTGGTGCTACAGCAGAATATTTATTCAATATATATCTATCAGTCCTATTATCATCATGAATACCAGTAATGACCTTCGTTACAATACGACCAGCTCCACCTAGATTTCTAACACTATTTTTTGCATCTTCTACAGAAAGAGACGTTTTTGTAAGTCTATAGTCATTAAATACAAACTGGGTCGGCTTACTCATAAACTGCTGAAGCCTCTGAGCCATTACAGCACCATCATAGAAAATATAATCTGCTACAAGCTTGACCTTAGTAGTATCAATGCTAAATTGAGTTCCAGTTGAAGCATTAGCATCTACAGAAACACGTCCAGTAGAGCTTAGAGGTTCCCATACTAAATCAATCATCACTTCTTGCTTCATAGCAAAGAGAGGAAGATTCTTTCCCTTCATAAATGGAAATAATTCTCCAAGAGTAACAGAAAATGTCGGTTCATTGTTGATATCAGTGTATACACGATTCTTCAATTGTCCTCCAAATGGTTCAACACCAGTATCAAGACCATAAGCATCAGCAGCAGTATTTGACTGAGAACCAGCAGAATTATTGTAGACAAATTCATGACAGATCTGTCGACCACTCATTACAGCTTCACGATCCTTATTCATTTCATTTGAAATAAACATAGATTCATACGACTTGAAAAAGTTATAGTCTTCAATTTCACAGACAGTCTGGCCTCCAACACGGAGGGTAGCACGACGGATTAGAGAATGACAGCCAACACCAAGTGGGAAGAAAGCTCCATCAGTAGTAGAAGCATTCTTCTTTACAGCTAAAGTGATACGTGAGCCATCATGTAAATAGCCCTTGTTCTGAAAAACGAATCGGCAACTGGTATCATTACAAACAATTGGATCAAGAACATCACTAGTGACATCCATAGCCATATTGGATTCAATCTGTCCTACTTTGATAAGGTCAGGTACATTAGTTTCATCTAGTTTAGGGGGAGAAATAGCAAGAGTCTCTTGAATATCAGCCATATTTTATAATATGATAAACATAAAAAAATTAATTAAAAAAAAAATTAAAACTTCATTTACTGAATAATCTGGATGCCCTGAGGGCCATAGACCATCGTCTGCCGAGAATGGACGAACAAGAAAAGAGCATTTGGAGAATCACTATCGAGTCCGACTTCCATTTGAATACCAAACGGAGTAGTTGAAAAATCTTCACCTATACCAGTACCTGCCGTATCGAAGGGGACACCTAAACATTCCTGAGGACCTCCCTGTGCCGTTAGAGGAGTCGTAGCTCCAGAATAAAGTCTGTTGGTATTTACAGGAGAAATCTGAGATCTTAGATTATCAGGACGAATACTATCACGAGCAAAAGATACCACCTGAGGATCTACAACAGTAGTAGATTCACTATCCTTTACATTTGTATCTAAATTGAAATTGAAAGGCATACGACGACCAGCCTTAGTTATAATTATTGATTTAATATCTGCTTGACTACCATCACTGTTGAGAGGTGTAGTAGTAGCATACGAGTTGTATGCTATATTGTTAAGATACTTAGAGGGACACATATTCATGAAAACACCAAGAGTTCTAGAAGTTCCGAGGTTAAAATTAACTACAGCATTAGCAGAATTAATTACATTGAAATACGATGTAATAGCATTGTAGGTGACTTGACCAGAAGGAGGGAGAGCCTGCTGAGGAACATTTAATTCACAGTGGAGACGGACATTTTCTAGTTCATAAAAAGCTTCAGCAAGACCAGTGGGAGAACCATTTAGAGCATACAAGGCCTGAGCATCAGGGGCAAGTGTTAAAGAAATCTCAACACCCCCTAGAGACGTAGCTCCAAGGGGTAGTAAATTTCCTGAACTTAGAACCCCTGTAGGTAAGTTTATGCAAAATCTTGAGCCATGCTGTGTAACTGGGAAATCAACTAATTCTCTCTTTTGAGTTTCATAGTTAGGTACAGATAGAGACTGATTGTTAGAAAAAGTCATCTTATCTTCACGGCTTGATACATACGGAAGGTATGAGGAAAGAAAACGTCCGTAGTGATTTATAGTTTCAATTACCTGACGAGATCTCTGAGATGTAATAGTTACTTTATCAATAATTGAATAAATAGCAAGTTTTTCATCGATACCAAGCTGATCAGCAGTAGTTGGCTGTGTCCTGTTAGCATCCTTAAAGAACTTAATATCTCCAGAAAGTCTAACACTACCACAATCCAGCAAGTGTGGCTGAGAACCAATTAGGAAAGAAACAATTGGATTTCCTTGCTTGTGAGAAATCTTCTGTGTAGAATTGATATTACTAGGTTGAAGTTCATTGTAGATAATGCTCATTTTTATAATACTTAATATATATTATTTTTGATGAGATTATTTTAAAAAATATTACAAAAAATTATACTTCTACTTGAATGCTATCTGCACGGATATTTATACGACGGAGATGATATACGAAATTGCACCATAGCATATCCTTTTCTGGGGGATTACTTACATCTTGGTAGTAGACATTGAGACGGCAATCCTTTTGTCTCATATCATAGACCCCATCATTGAGAGAAAATGTTCTAGCAACAGCAAAGTTCTCATTGAATCGAGACATCTGGAGACTAGGCATACCAGCAGACTGAAGAGCCTTATCTAATTCTAGGAGAGGAATAGCATCTACCGAACTCTTAGAAGAAATCTTTTCCGTATTGACATTCAAGCTTGGCTGATTACGGCCGTCATAGAAAAAGAAGTATTCTGTGAGTCTGTTAGAGATTCCAGCAATACCACTTTGAGAAGAAAGTAGCTTATGGTCTTGACTGTTAGAATGGATTTCATAAGTTCCAACACATGAAATCTGGTCCTTGGCCGAATATACAGAGGCATCCGTAGGAACACAGATAACAGACTTAGCACGTTGGTGATTACCAGGGATTGCAATGTTTGCTACACGATCACCCTTGAGTTGAGAATAATTGTATACTTGAGTTGATAAGAAATCATAAACCATCATTTTACCAGCTCTCATATCAGCCATAGCCTCTTGCTGTGCCTTATCACCAAGATCAACTTGATTGAGAACAAGTTCTACGTTGCTCATAGAATATGTAGGATTGTATGTTGTAGAATTTGCTACTGAAGTTGAATATAGGAAAACATTTCCAGCATTCGTAATATCTGAACCATTATTTGTAACAGAAGCATTAAGAGTAACTTTAACATACTTATTTGCTCCAGACCCAGCAGTTTCTATTGTCTTAATAGTAGCATTACCAGATAGAGGGTATTGCTTTGTTAAATCTCTGAGCTGAAACTTTTCACCTACAACCAAAGGGAAATTATCAACTTCCCAGTTGTTGTTATCGTGCTTAATGTAAATTACATTAGAATCAGAACCACTTACCCATGAACTTGGAGCAGCTGTTGAAGCATTAAGAGAGTGGAAAAGTGGATTGAGTGTAAGTCTACGGTTTTCAGTTACACTATCTAACTGACGGAAGCATCTCTTATTTTCACTTGTAAGGATTGATATAAACAAACCATTCATTAATCCACAAGGTACTACCTTATCATTTTGGAAAAGTCCAGTATGAAGGGGAAGCTTGAGCTTACACTGAGTGTATTTATTTGAGTTCGTAAATGGTTCACTCGTAGGATCTTCAGCTACATTCTTATAATAAGGAGTATACTTGTGATTTGCTAATTGAGACTTAGTAGAGCCACGAGTTCCACGAGAATCAGGAGTCCATACACCAGCACCTTCATTTAATGCTCTCATATTTTTCAAAGTTTCATTTGAATGGTAAGCATACTTCATAGCTACATGAACTGGATAGTGTCTAATTTCCTCAAGCAATTCGGTTTTGTCCCCAGAGTGAATTCTCACCGTATCTAGCAAAATTTGTCCTCCGATGAGTTCATCTAACTGGAGACGGGTATTACAAGCATTAGTATCCTGGGAAATAGTTAAATCAAATTGTAAATATGAGTTTTTGGGGTTGAAATAGGCAACATTGGGGGGAATGTAAAACTCAATAACTTTCTGGGCATCATAGGTGAGACCATTTTGAGATGGAATAGCAACATAATCCTCTTTTACAGGTATCTTGTTATCGGCAACGAAAAATCCTGAAGACATATTTATAATATGTTGAAATATAAAAAAATAAATGAAAAAAAATAAATTAAAAATTATCTTGTAGCAGCAAAAGATCCAGCAAGAGATGCCTGTGCTGTCTGTTGAAGTGGTACAGGATCTGTTGGTTTCGAATCTGTAGCAATTTTTTTTGCTGTATCTACGGCCTCCCCTGCTGCCTCTGATATACCCCCTATTGCTTGAAGTCCAGTACCTAATACACCTGCTAATTGAAAACCAGGAACAAATCCAAGCATATCAAGAGCAGTCCCTCCAATAGTAGCAATGTTTCCAAGTTTTTCTTCCCAATTATCTCCAGCAATCCCTTTTCCTTCTTTAAAACTTTTAACATCAGCAGCAATATCCAAAGCAGATGATGCTATACCTCCAGCAACTCCTACACCTTTTCCTAATGCTCCAGCTACTTTAGCACCTTTGGAAGCTTCTTCGGCTGCTTCAGCAAGTCCAGTACCTCTCTTTAATATATCAGAACCTTCAGAAAGTGTTCCTTCACTTGTTGAAATAGCTGCCGAAGGTTTTTCAGCAAGAGTATCTACTTCCTCACCAGCTAATGCTGCCTTAGGTTTCATCTCATCTGGTGTTGGCTTTACTTCAGACCATCCACCAAATCCAGTGCCTTTTTGTGCTTCTTGATAACCTTTTAATGATGATTTAAAATTACTCATTGCTACTGATTCTGTAAGAGCATCTTTAACTCCAGACATAATTCCTGCCTGTTCGTCATTACCTACAGCAATCTTTGCTGCTTTAGAAGCATTTTCAATTGCTGACTTATTAAACTCTCTTATATTTTCATTCATATTCTCCACAGCACCCATTCTTGAGTTCCCGAGGGAAATAGCACTGCTCATGTTATAGCCATCCATTTTTATAATATTATAATACAAATTAATTTTCAGAGATATTTTCTAATTTATTTAGTTCTTCTTCTTTTTCTTCTTCACTTTGATCTGCTCCTCCAGTGGCTACGAGTTTCCTAAAATTATGATACATCTCAGGAGGATTCTTTGATAACTTCATGTAACAGAAATCATATTTCTTTTTACAACATTGTTTATATAATTTCATCCAGTTATCACTGCCCTTGAATAAGTCCCCAAATTCCTCAGAAATGGCTTGGAGTTCTCGTTGATTAGGGAAAGGACTTCCACAAATTACAGATGTTGCATTAGATCTTATGATTGGATCCACAGCCCCCCTGAATTTTTGTACCGATATGACAAGCAACTTAATACCATAGTGTCTACTTCTGGTGACAAGGTTTGCTATGTTACTATCTAGCATTCCCACACAATCATCTAGAACCAAAGCTATTTCTTTTGTAGGATCATCATCTCCTTTTGCTACTTGTCTTTGAATAATATTTTGAATTAATTCAGGACTATATGTATCATGACATTCAAATCTCTTTTTCATAAATCTACTTGTAGAATCCATATTGATTGTCGGACTAATTACAACTACACCACCAGGGAAGAAATCTTGTCCATAAAAATTATCATTTAGAAAAAGTGAAGAAATTATGGTACTTTTTCCGGTCTGCCTCGGACTAATCATAAGTAAACATTCTCCAGCACCTTTGACTCCTACTCCTACGTCAGGCAAGTTAGGATGATGATATTTTGCTTTTCCAGTATTCTCATCAATGATCGGAATAATTTCTGGGCCTTCCATTATTATACTTTATAAAATATTTTTTTATTTTTAACTTAATTGAGAATTAATACTTTCAGAATCCCATATCCATATTCTTTTTCTTGGGTAATCTCCTTCCATCTTTATATTATATAAATTATTTTTTTTTAAATATTATTTTTATTGAGTGAAAAAAACGTTCTTTGAGAAAAATCCTGAATCTCCATAGTAAGCCTTAGGAGGATATACCATCTGCTTGATTTCTTCTTCAGCTTTACGTCTTGCTACCTCTTCTTCCATCTTAGCTTTTTTCTGAGCTTTTCTCTTTTGTCTTAATTGTTCATTTTTTAGTAATGCTTCATCGATAGCCTTTTGTATAATATCAGGATCAATATCAGCCTTTGGTCTAGGGGGTGGTACATCATTGACAATATCTTCTAATTCTTTCTTTTTACTTGCCTTCTTTTTTACTTCAGCCTTTGATTCTAGTTCTTTCATTTCTTTTCTTTCTTGTGCTTTTTGTTTACGGGATGCAATTGCTTTTTCTCGTGCTGCTTTTAACTTTGCCTTATGCTCTTCACTCATGGGTTTCCGTGGCTTCTTGACAGGTGCTACTACAGGCTCAGCCGTCTTCTTCTGCTTCACAAATATTTCATCAGTATTAATATTTTCTCTAACAGGCTCTGGCGGTTCATCCTCCTCAGTATCAGATTGTGGTGGAGTTTCAACAATTAAATCAGGATCATTTACAATATCAGGTAAAATATTTGACATTCTCTATATTTTACTTTATATTTTATTGTATTTCATTAAAAAATAATTAAAAAAAGGTATAAACAAAATATTTATTTTTTAGGTCGTATATGGAGACATACAACGGATGAACCAACAACACTCTTCATATATCTTTCACGTTTATCTACGAAATCAATTCCTAAATTATTTACTTGAATATCAGTAGCATTATTGAGATCAAGATAAGTTTTTTCACCAGGCTCAAAAAACAAGCCACCAGTCTGATTACCACTATTATCAAAACGAGGACAGTGGTAAATAATATGGGACTGATTACCAGTAGCACCATTCGTGCTTCTTTGTGTGAGACCATTTAATCTTACAAATACGGATTGATTTGATATTAATTGAGGAACTGTTGAAGATGTAAAAATAAGTTGAGAACCATTGAAACTTGAAGGAGTTTCCATTGGAGAAGCACCATTGAATCCAAGAATTTCTTCTGTATTAGCAAAGTTTGTCGGTTGATATTTATCACTTTGTGATAAGATAGGGACAACAGTATAATTTATTTTACCTCCAGAAGTTCTTACAAATGTATGGTCAGCAGCACTCATATCATTATAAAGTCTTGTATCAACATCAATTAGATAACTTGGAGTTTTTAAATTTACAAGAGTAGCATACCAATCATGGTTTGTTAGTCTTTGATTTATTGGTAGACTATTTGATTCTGCCGTATCATATCCATCATAATTAAATCCAGTTATGTCTCTCGAATCATACTGACTAATAGTAAGATAATCACCTTGTCTATCATTAGCTTCGGTTTCTCTAATTTCCATTTTACCATATAGATAAGTACAAGTTTGAGCAACAGGTTTGAAGTATGTTGATTTATTACTATTTGGCTGATATGATGGACTACATATTTTTGCTGGAGTTGCTGTTGTTCCTTTAGTTAATGTTACATCAACTGCTTCACCATCTACAGTAAATTTAATGTGGTCAAATGCCGAAGCATTAGTAGTCAAATTATAAGGTCCTCCAGTAACAGGACTTCCAGAAGCATTCCAATAGTCAACTTCTCTATATTCTAATTTTGTTCCAGTATCTTTCACTGTATGATATAATCTCAATTCCATAGCATCACTTACTACATTCTTTTCACTACATGCTACGAAATCATAAAATCCTCTTCCATCTCTTTTCCAATAGTCTGGAGCTTCAAAATATCTATATACTGTTGTTCCGTCAGGATCAATAAATGATGTTCGTGGATTACAATATCTTGAAAGACCAATACACCAGTTTGAAGCATTTTTGAAACTAACTTGAAAGTTACCTTCAGTACAAGTTAGAGGTGCTGATGATATCTGAGCAAATGCCCTAGGATTTACAGAACCATTACCTGATCTTTTATGGAATCTGTGATTACTTGCAGTATACTCCCATCCATCAGAAAAAAGGTCTCCTTTTACAAAGTCTGCTTGATTCGTAGGAGAACTATTTTGACTTGGTCTTGTATTAGTTCCAGAAGCAGATGATGCTTTATCATACTTTAACTCATAACCATCAAAACTTGTAGAACTATTTCTTTTTACTTCACATGTAGCAAGTCCCTGAAGGTCAGGGTGGTAAATAGCTTTATTCATAGCATTCTCAACACTTTCAGCAAAATCATTAGCATTAACTTCTCCATGTGGAAAGATACGAGTATATCCTGGATGTCTAGGAGATTTATCAAAAGTAAAAACATCTGTTAATTTAGTTCCTATATACTGATAAAATAATGAGTTAGACCTACCTACTTGAAATGTTCCGTCTTTATTTATTTTCAAACTTTGTAAGGCTACTTCAGAGTTCTTTGGAATTACAAGAGGTGTTTGTAATTGATTACTAAAAGAATATGCTCTATCTATACCATCTGCTGGACCAAATTCATCTCCATTGTAAAGTGAAGTGTTTGACAATATTACCAATGACATAATTTATAATATTCAAAATATAAAAAAAATATAATAATAATTATAATAAAAATGCCTCATCAAAAAGCTACCATGTATGACAACAATGAATGCTTTAAACTTGTTGAAAAACAAAAAGAAGAAAAAAAGATCAATCCTAAAAAAGTTTTTAAAGGTTATACTGCCCCCAAGGGTCGGAAAGGTTCAAAAAAGACTAACATTACCAAAAATTACTAAATACATTACCAAACTTCATTTTTTTTGGTAATTTTTTTTATGGTCTCTTATGCTCTTGTTACACTCTATTATATATATATAATATATATATAAATTACTTAAATTACCAAAATTACTAATATATATATATATATATATACTCAAGTATATATATATAAATAAAGTATATATATAGAAAAAAAAGATTTTTATCTGGACTCATTTTGAGCTATTTTGTAATGTTCGGTAATGTTTGGTAATTTATTGATCCTCATCAAGTATTCTCAGAGATCTCCAGCCATCAAATGATTTGCCGTCTCTCATTATTTTGCATTTGATACCTCCACGACTAGTGAGATATTTATTATATTTCTGAGGACTCATGTTGATTTGCTTTTTACTAATTAAATATCTCAATTGTTTAGTTGATACAATATCATCATAGCCGACCTGCTTTTGTATACTACAATCTTTTTCAGAATCCCAGTCATCATAAGTCTGCCCCTTGTATAATAGTAGTTCATCAAGTAGTGTGTATTCAGTTTCAGCTTCTTTGAAATCTTTTTGAGCTTCGGCCATAGATTTTGGTAATGGTAATCTTTCTCCATAACTTTCAAAGAGTATATCCACAAAAGCATTAATTACGTCTTTAGACTTGCTCCAAGATTTAATCTTATCGTCTTTCTTATGGTATGAAATAATAATCTCATTTGTTTCTTGATTTCTAACTGTTGTACCGACCCTCTCATCATCAACAAACTTAGATGGGAAGTAATAAATAGAACTTGTCTCTTTAGCATCAGTTGGTGTAATAGGAGGTAAATCATTACAGAAGATCATTGGACGAACCTGTGTTTGAAAATTAATTTCATCTTGGTGATTTAAACGTGCTTCAATGACATCTCCACCACTTGCTAATTTTTTCAAGATATTTCCATTCATTTTGTATGTATTATTTTCATCTCTAGTAATCTCATTTGTTAAACAGAATCTTTTGAACTCAAAAGGTATTAACCATGAAAAACTCTTAGCACTATCTCCAATGTTATTTTTGAATACAAAGTTTTCTCCATTAGTTGTTCTACAGTAATCTCCAAAAGCTGCTTCAAGCATTCCAACTAAAACACCTTTTCCACAATCTCTCTCACCCATACAGACCACCCAGTTTTTATCTTCAATTTCTCCAGCCAATGCTCTAGCAGCTGTATTGAGCCAACTATCTCTCATTTCATGATCATTAGCAAAAATAGGATTTAATATTCTATCATAGACTTGATCTCTGAACTCTTTTGTAGAAGGTTTATAATCTCTCTTTATTTTTACAGCTGTATATGTCTCAGTATCATAGGGCTTGAGTGTATTACTCAAGAAATCCCAGTAACCATTATTAAAACATAATTTCTTAAAATTACTATTAAACAACTTATCCAAAAAATCCTCGTCTTCTGTAGGATTGACAAACTTTGAAATATTAGAACAACCAGTAGCCATAGTTGAGTATGGCTTCAATGTTCCTTCATCATCCATAAAAATATTTAATTGTGCTATTATCTTTTTTAATTCTTCTTTGATATCTTTTTCTCGTGAGATCCATACATTATCAATTTTCATAAAGTTTCTTCCATTACATTGAATGTAATCATGTTTTAACTTATCAGATACTAATTGACCTCCTTCATAATCAGATCCAATGGTAATCATTTTGTCTAATTCTTCAGGAACTTCGAATGATTTAATTTTCAATTGTAGTTCATATCCTATATTTTGCTTGATTTGTTGTTCTAACATTCTTTTTACGTAATCTTGAGACCATTCATCCTTTAATTTTTCAATATGCAATCCATCATGAATCAAAGCACCTACTACATAATTATTTTCAATTAACCAGTTATACATACATAAAAGAACTTTACACTCTTCAGTTTGTATGTAGTAGGATAGGGCTGAGCCTTTGAGATTAAAACCATTTTGACCTTTTCTATTTTCTGCTTCCATAATATATTTTACCATTCCATCTTCCAATAATAGTTTATCTCTGTTTTCAATCATTTCCTTTTCAAGTTTGTAAAATAGTTTAGGTATCTCATTCATATTATTATCTCTCATCCATTTCTCAGGACTACCTCCGTAGAAGATAGCCATAAATAAACTTTTACATGAATCACGATCAATACCTTTTCTTTTAAAATCATTAAATATAATGTCTCTTTTTGTAATTAGCTTTGAGAGTGTTTTTGTATTATATCCTTTCTTTTCGAATATTTGCTGGAGTAGTACAGGATGACAGTTGACAACATCTAGGTCATCATATATTCTATGACAAATTGAACCTTTAGTGATTCTATTCATGTTATATTGACATCGGCAGGTATCCTTAGGATTTCCCTCTTTATCTACTTTAATTGAATCTATACGAATAGTTAATCTTCCAATTTCATTGATAGTATATCTAACAACAACTTTACCATTGTTGGAATATTTAATATATTTTTTAAGACTTGCTTTCTTTTCATCATCAAGCAAACCCAGTTGTAAGAGTTTATTAGCATCGGAAATACTAAACTTTTCTGTAAGGGTGAAAGAATTATTAGACATATTATTACTCATTTATTTTATATTATATACAAAGATTTTTTTTAAATATTTTAAACTTGAATTATTAAATTATTTAAAAATAAAAGTCATAGTTATATTAAAATATGTTTGTTGAAAGAGAATCTTATAAGCATAAGTGTGCTAAGGAAGTTGTAAAGGAATGGTTGGATACAAAGGGAGAGATACCGACAAACTATAAAAAGTGGAGTAGCCGATTTATTTTAGGAAGTCATAGGAATAATAGAGATGGTGTATGGCTTGAGTATCCTGTTGGATATTATGAAGAAAGTGGTGATTCAGTTCATACTTTATTTGATGAAGCATGGTATGGAGATATTGAATGGAGTTCAGTTCCTACATATCAACAATGTATGGAAAAAAAGTTTAATGTTGTTGGAATACTGGATATTGCAGTTCAACATAAGGGACAAATTTATCAAGGTATTGAAATATGTCATAAAAATCCTGTATCAGATGAAAAGGTAGAAAAGTTAAGAAAACTTGGTATTTCTAATTTAGTTGAAATAGATGCTGATTGGGTATTGAGTCAAATTGGTATTCCAGAAAAAATTAAAATAAAACGAATATTAATTTAGATTATCTTTTCATTATTTTTTTTTTAATATCAGAATAATTTTCCATCTGTTTACCAATTTTTAAAGTAGGATAAATAAAAATATTATCTTTTTGTATCTTCCACCAGTAGATATCTAAATAATTATCTCTACAATAATCCTTACATAATTCATCATAAGATTCTTGAAAGCAATTGATAAGAGTATCATAAAACTTTTTTTGAATTAAATAACCTCCTGTGTGTTGTGCCTCTTTTACACGATTGTAGTTCCATGAAACATTTTTTTTTTGAGTCACAAGTGCTTCTAGTAAACATACATCAAAATCAATTTCAGGATAAACAAATTTATCTTTATTAACCCATTCAAAATCATCTTCAAATATTAATACTTGATCCCATCCCTGTTCTTTAGCATGTTGTAATGCTTTAATATGAGACTGAACACAACCCTTGTAGCCATCATCAGTTTCTACAGCTTCTATTCTTGTTACATTTTTAAAATCTTTCAATTGATTTTCAATGTGTATTTTTCTATCTTTTCTTTTTTGTAGGTTAATGTATAGAGTAGGAATATTGAACATGGAATTTATAGATATGAAAGAAAAAAAAATAAATACAAATTTAATTGAAGTAACAGAACAACAATTAGTAGATATACATATACAACCTGATGATATAGTTCTTGAATTAGGAGCAAGATATGGTACTGTATCTTGTAGGATAAATAAAAAGTTAAATAATAAATTAAATCAAGTATCAGTCGAACCTGATGAACGTGTATGGAGTGCTTTAGAAATCAATAAAAAAAATAATAATTGTAATTTTCATATTCTGAAAGGATTCTGTAGTGATAAAAAATTATCTTTAACAAATATAAATGATTATATAGATGGGTATGCTGCTACATTTGTAGAAGATAATAAATCAAATATATTATCATATACATTACATGAAATAGAAGAAAAATATAATTTAAAGTTCAATGTGTTGGTAGCAGACTGTGAAGGATTTCTTGGAGAGTTTTTTTATCAGAATCCAAACTTTTATGATCAATTAAGAATGATAATTTTTGAAGCAGACTATCCTGAAAAATGTGATTATGATAGTATACGTGAAACATTACATCAAAAGGGTTTTGAATGTAAATTGATTGGTCATCAAAATGTATTCATAAAAAAAATATAATAGATAATAAATGCCTGAAAAAGTATTATACAAACCATTTGTATCGAATGCAAAAAATAAAAAGTATAGTGTATACGTAAAAGGTGCTAATGGAAACCCAAAACTTATACATTTTGGAGATAAAAGGTATGGTCAGTATAAAGATAAATTAGGACATTATAAATCATTAGATCATGGAGACCCCAAGCGCCGGAAAGCATATTATAGTAGGCACGGAAAAGCACCAGATAAAAACACTCCTAAATATTGGAGCCATAAGATACTATGGTAGTTCAGGCTCTGG
>Ga0070745_1000766_pt1 | contig 18607 bp, 21 predicted proteins | sample VirMetDEL_Mar_4_FD_77438 | JGI IMG/M metagenome (GOLD analysis project Ga0070745, IMG submission 77438) | Aqueous microbial communities from the Delaware River and Bay under freshwater to marine salinity gradient to study organic matter... | ecosystem: Environmental > Aquatic > Marine > Coastal ...
ATACAAATTCACATATGAGTAATAATGATGATTTAATGAAAAAAGCATTAGATAACTTAGAATCAAATAGTGAACTGGAGTATAATCAAGAAGAAACGCCTGTTGAAGCTGAAGATGCTCCTAAAAAAGTCACTAGTCTAGGTAAAGCTTCTATTTCATCTACCGTTGATACAATGGCTAATGAATCCGGTTGGAAATTAGCTGCCTTAAATACACTTCCTTCTAGAGGTATGTTATATGAAAATAACATTGAAATCTTAATTAAGTCAGCTAAGACTAAAGAGATTAGGCACTGGTCTACTATAGATGAATATGATCCAATTGATGTATCAGATAAAATAGCTTTTATTACAGACTCATGTTGTATGTTAAATGCAAAAGGTTCTGGTAAAAACCTTAGTTCTAATGATATACTTGAGATTGACAAATATCAAATCTTATTTAAAATACATAGGCTTACCTTTCCAAATAATGAAAATACTTTAAAAGCCAATATAAAGTGTCATAATAAAAAATGTGGACACATTAACTCTATCCCCGTAAGTGATACTAATCTTCAAGGTTTTGATTTTCCAGAAGAGTTAATGGAATTTTATTCTAATGAAGAAAAATGTTTTGTAGTTAATTCAGAAAAATTAGGAGAAACAATTAGGCTTTATATGCCAACTATTGGTTCAACTAGACTAATGAATGAATATAAAAATATTTGCAAAAGAAGAGGATACACTGAAGATAAATCCATAGATAAAATACTTCCATACTTAATAAGCGATTGGAGAAAAGCTACTTCTACTGATCTTCTTAATATGAGAAGTGAAAGCAATAGATGGTCTCAAAACAAATTTATGTTCTTACATAAAGCAACTGAAATGCTAGCAAATAATTCTAAAAATAAAGTATTAGGTATTTGCGAAAAATGTACTACTAAAATGGCCTCCTCTATTTTTTTGGGAGGAAGCTTCACTGCAAAAGATATTTTCATTGTTTCAACTAGACTTAGAGATCTTATTTGATATAAACATGGAATTAGCGGTGAAGCTTAACCAAAGCTTTGAGACACTATATAATCTTGATTTTTTAGAATATTCAATGCTAGTGGCTTCTATAAAAAGAAAAATAGAAGAAAAAAATAAACAGCATGAAAATCCAAATGACCCTATCTACTTTGATAGTAAGAACCCTACTAATCTAGGAATTCCTAACAATATAAAGGGCTTAGGATAATCTAATAAATAATAAAAAAGATCTATCAGTGAGTATTTCTAAATATATCGAGGAGTTTAATGCTAGTATTGAAAAAACTATTCAAAAACGTGTTAAAAAAGCAGAGGAAAATCCATATCCTACTGAAGAAATAACACAACTACGAGAACAGGACCCAGAGTCAGCAATTGCTAAAATGTTTGATGAAAACGGAGAAGTACTCGCGCCTCTATTCAATAATGAATTAATGTTGGCAGCTGTTGAAGAGGACAAGGATCTATATCGTAGATTAAGACGTGGACACAATGCAAAAAAAGGTCTTAAAAATAATGAATATTTAGAATCATTAGACGCAGAAGAATATCTTAATAATAATTATTTTAAGCTTGTATCTAAAGTATCTGAAATAAATAGTTTAGGTGGAAAATTAGACATAGAAGAAATATTAACTTCTAGCGAAGACGACTTCTTAGATGCAGCATATTCGGGATTAGACTTAGATATGAGCTATGTAAGTGATGCAACAATTCAGGCAGCCTTGTTAGAAAAGTATAATGCCCCTGCTGAAGAAGAAACAGTAGAAGACCAAGAGGAGACGTCTCCTATAAATGCAGAAGATGAGGAAGTTGAAGAGGAAGAATCTTTTGAATTAGCTGAACCTAATCAGGTAGAGAGCGAAATTGTTGATATAGATGTTGAACCTTCTGATGGATTAGCAATACCTGAAGAAACTCCTACTCCGCTTGCTCCTATTAATGATGAACAAGAAGAGGCCGTTGAATCAACTGAAAATGCAACAATTCTTGAAACCATGCAAGACATGGCATCTGATGTAGTAAATCAACAGCAAGAGGAGACTCCACTTGAAACGGTTTCTACTATAAATCAACAGCAAGATGAGAATCCACTTGAAACAGTTTCTACTATAAATCAACAGCAAGATGAGAATCCACTTGAAACGGTTTCTACTATAAATCAACAGCAAGAGGAGAATCCACTTGAAACGGTTTCTACTATAAATAAATTTGAAACATTTGAAGAATTTAATAATCTAAACACTACTAATGAAAATGTAAACAATAATTTCTTAGAAGATGGAGATGTTATAAATCAAATAGATCAGAGCGTCTCTAATTTAGAGACAACTTCCTCGATTGAAAATATTTCAGATTCAATAAATTCTAATGAAAACGTTGTTAATAATTCAATTAATGATACGTCTATTCAAAGTGATATTATAAACGCTTCATCTGATGTCCCTAATGTAACATCTGAGAGCACTGAAAATATAACTAATGTATCTAATCTAAGTCAAATAAATGATTCATCAGGTGATTCGTTTACATCATTAAATAGCACCGTTTCCGGTACTCAAGAAGATGAAACTATTAATATAGAAAACAGTATGAGTGAAATAGAGACAGATCTTTCTACTTCTTCTAATTTCACATCATTTGATAATTCATCTATTGTAAAACCTGAACCTATAACTAAAGATGATATTACAACTGTAAGTAAAGATATCTCTTCAGGAATAGCTTCAAGTCTTTCAATACCTGCTGAGCAGGAAACAGTTTCTCAAGAAGAACCTTCTAGAAAAGAAATAAGAAAAGAAGAGAGAAGAGAACGTAAAGAAGCCAAACAGGCTGAACGTGAAGAGAGAAAAAACATTAGTATAAACGACTATTCTTCATTAGAGAAAAGGTTAAAAAATATTGAAATACTTCTATCAGGACCTTTAGAAGTTAAAATCAAAAACTAGATTATGAAAAATCATAAAGAGAAATTAAAAGAGATAGTAGATAGATATTCTAAGATTCATAAAGATCTTAATTCATTAGAGCAGGACATTAATGAAAAAATGACCCAGTATAATCAATTAAAAATAGAATTAGATAAAACAAGACAAGAAGAAAAACAAATAATAAATAATATAGAAGAGGAGCTAGGTGAAAAAATAGATAGCTCAAACATAATGAAACTATTATGATAAATGTATTAAGCATATTAAACCATATTATAAAATTCTTAACGGATCCTAAAAATACTAGAATGATTCTATTTGCAGTTTTAGTAGGACTTGCTTTATTACTGTTTAGACAATGTGGTAAAACTCAAGAAGCCAAAGCTGAAACTAAAAAAGCTTATCAAGAAGTAAGTAGAGTAAAGAATAATTACGCAGCCATCTCTGATTCTATAAAAATGTATATGCTTGATAACCACACAATGAGAGCTGAAAAGCAAGCATATGAATTAACAATAAACGAGCTAAAAGAAGAATATAGAGATCTTTTAGGAAAATTAGAGCTTGAGAAAAACAAGCCACCTAAAGTAATTATCAAAACAGAATACGTAATTGAAGAGGTTATAACAGAGGTTCCTGTATATGTGGTAACAGACAGTGCAGGTGTAAATAATATAAAATTTAAGGACAGTTTAAACCATAATGAAAAAAATTATAGGGTAATAACAGGAAAGATTCCTTTTACTATAGATACTACTGATTCTATACCTTTGTTGCTTCCTGGTAAAGGAACTTTTGGTTTAGAATTAGGAATGAATCTAAACCTTGCATTAATTAAAGATAAAGAAACAAAAAAGATAAGCATAGTAGTGGACACTGATTATCTAGGAGTTAACTTTACCTCTATTGAAGGAGCAAGTATTTTAGATAATCCTTTAAATAAAAAAGCATTGAGATCAATTAGAAAAAATTGGAGCCTAGGATTCCAAGTAGGATATGGAATAAATATTAATGGATCCTCTATTAACACTTCACCATACGTTGGGCTAGGATTAAATTATTCTCCAAAGTTTTTACAATGGTAAAAAACATAAAATATTAAATGAGAGAAAGTAGATTTGTAAATTTAACCAGTTATTGCATAGTTGAATATATGCTAGAAGATCTGGGGTCATTAGATTATACCAATGATGGTTTTAAATTATTACAAAATGATCATATAGATGCACATCAAATATTCAATAATGATGGATCTTTCACTGAAACCAGAAATATACAGGATATTACAGTTACTTCAATTGATGGAAACAGGTATGTATACTTAGATAGTGAAAAAGTACCTAATTATATAGACTACGATGATAAAATCACTGAAACTTCGATATCCGGTTACAATGTTACCCTAGACAAAGTTAGGTTTCATTTTATTTCGGGATTTGACTTTGAAGATTTCAGAGCACTAGTTCTTAGTGTTAAGAATATAGAAAACGATCAAAAAACAAATGTATTCGCTAATATATTATTTAATAAAGACACTCAATCTACCATACTCACGTTTAATCCAAAGCCGCTTTATATCGCTAATGCGATGTATGATAGATATATTGATGTTTATGTTCCGTCTATAAAAAACATAAATGAGGAACTAAACACTTCTCCAACTCCAGCTACCACTTTTGCTGCAGCTATTACACCTAATCAAACTTCTTATACAGGTTTTATAACAAATAAACCTATTATTGTTTCATTAGATGAATGCGAAACAGAAGAAAAATTAGATACACCACTTGGTATAGAGTACGACTCATATATAATAAGTGAACATCATGAGGCAGTTGTATCTCAAAGTAATGAATTTGATGCAGTTGGTGCATACATAGATGAATCAGCGCAAGGAGACTTTATTGAATTTTTCTTAACGTTTAATGGAGCTTTTCCTGAAGAGTTGATTTCTATTTTAAATAGAAGAAACCCCTCTAATGATTATATAATAGCTCATGAATTAACAGTATATGAGCAAATAGGGTCTGCTTTCGTAGAAAGTTCTAGATTGGCTTTCTTTCAAGATAAAGATTTTGATGAACCTAACTTATTTAGACCTGTGCTAAGAAACGCTAATACAGCTATAACAATGTCTGTAGATTACATAGTTAGATTGGTAAATAGATTAAACGGAGAGCAAATAATTAGAGAAGGATCTTTGATTGTAAATTCTCCAAAAAAATACGGAAAAAACCTATTAAAAATAGAACTTAGAGATAAACCTCAATCTCAAAATATTGTAAATAAAATATACAAAAATAACTTTGAAGCAACTGATCTTTTCGTAGACCCTGCACAGGATGTAACTCAATCTATTGGAAGCATTCTCCCAAGGACAAGAACAAAACCCGTAGCTTCTACTCAGTATATTCCTATATTTTTTACAAAGTCTAATATATCAGTTAGTAATAAAAGTACTGTGGTAAAAGACAATAATGATCAAGATGAGGTAGTGTTTAAAAATGGTAAGCTTAGATTTGTAATTTCACCATTTGATAACTATTTAAAGTTCAAATTCTACACTGAAGTTAAAGGCAAAACATCTGCACTGGATCTTAATATTGGTGATTCTAAATACAGAGCAGTTTTTCAAACAGCTAACGGTAAGATTAAAATTGATAATATAAACGATCAATCTAAAGAAAACTTATCAGTTGGAGAAATAGTATTTAATATACCTACCGAGAGCAGTGAAGAAATACTTCAATCTCAAGACAGAAGTTTCTTTATAACATCTGTTGCTCAAGACGGAACAGAAACCTTAATGTACAACGGTGAATGGAGAAAAACATCCGAACAGGCTGACGTAGATAGTGCCATACTTGAAGCAAAAGAGGAGGCAGAATCTAAAAATCAAACTGAAAAGAAAGTAAATGAAATAGTTCAAAAATACACTGAACTAAAAGAAGAGGCACGTAAGAAAAAACCTAGTATATTACCTAAAAACGCAAAGATACCGGGATACGTCAATAAGAAGCCTGCTAAATCTATATCTACGGTTAATAGGTTTGGTATGAAAGCTCCTAGTAAAATACGTACAAGTAGAGGCAATGTTAAGAAATTGTAGAATTTAAATAAATAAATTAAGATAAATAAAAAAAAATAATTATCTAATAGATGAAGACTTTTATAAATAAAACACTTGACACGTTATCTAATAGTGACATTTCAAGAAATTCATTAGTTAAGGTATTAGTAGAATCAACTAAAAATTCTTTAGAGAATAATACGGGAACTTCTTCTGCTTATGCTTCTTTAAAAAATGGATTAACTGAATTAAATACTCATTTAAAGAATGACGCTATCACTAACATACTAGAGCAATTTGCTAAATTTGAATATTCAGATAGTAATAAAGTAAATGAATTAAACAAGGAAGCAGGACTTTCTAAAGAAATAGAAGAAATTAAGAAAAGTGATTCTTATTCAAACCCAGTTGTAATGCAAAGGGTTATTACTTTAGAAGAATCTTTAAAAGATCATCCTGAGTTTTTATTCTATGGAAAATTCGTAGATTCATTTAAAGAGTACACATACGATAAAACTATTAGTGAATCTGTTACTAGAATATCTAACTACATAAACAATAACGTTGAAAAATTAATGGTATTAGATGCAATCAATACTATGAAAAGAACAAATGTTAAAGCTTACGAAAAAGACATAGATGGATTAAGCAAAATGTTAGTTACTGAGTCTTATTCAAGCGCAGCTATTAAGCATAGATTAAATGGCGGATTACCAATATTAAAAGATTTATCTAATAGATTATCTTTAATCGAATCTAAAAATTCTTCATCTTTTACATTAGGTTCTGGTAACTCAAACTGCACTATAGATAATACAATTACACCTACATTTAAGACAGGAAAAAATACAGTATTAAGTTTTATTGATAACAAGTTTGTAGCAATTACAACTAAAGAATTGAAAAAAGGAACTTTACTTTCTGAATCGGCTTCATCTAAATTATATGAAATGAGCCCAGAATATATTAAAGAAAAATATACTTCTTTCTATAAATTATGTGAATCTTTCTATAAATTAGGATTCGCTAAAACTGGAGAAGGTGTTAGATCAACTGCTTTGAAAAACTTAATATTAGAGTTTAAAGCAGATGAAGCTGGTAAATTAGATATTTATGTCAATAATTCAATGATTGAAAAACCGGCTGAATTTAACTTCAGTGAAATTTTAACATTAGAAAGCAATGCTGTAAAAGAAGATGTTAGTAGAATATTAAATGAAACATCGAAAATCTTTAATCTTGAGTTCATTAAAACTTTAACTAATAAAAACACTGGAAAACAGGTAATGGTTATGGAACTTGAAGGAGATTACCATATCTGCGAAATGTTAAACCAGGTAGAAAGAGTTTGGAAAAACGATATTAACGAATATAAATTACACAATTACGTTTTAGAGAACTTTAATTACGATATTAGCTCTATTTTCCAAGTTAAAATAGATGAGCAAAAACAAGCTATTAAAGATATCGAAAGTAGAAAAACTCAAATAGAAACTAATATTTCTAAATTAGAGAAAGAAGTATCTAAAATAAACACTAACATTGAATCAGGTGAAATAGATTCTAAATTCTTTGGTCAATTAGAAGATATCAAAGAGCAGCTAGAAATTAAAATAAACTCTTTAAGAGAAGAATACGTAGAGTTCGATCTTAAAAAAAAAGAGATAGTCTAGTACACGAAAGTTTAGACGGAAATTACAAGAATACCCGCTCCTATAAAATAGGTCAGCGGGTTTCTATTAAAGGAAAGGTTGGAACCATAGTTGGTGTAAACTCAGCGCTTAATGAGTATCAGATAATGATAGACGGAAAGTCTAAATCATATCATTCTAAAGATATTTCCAAATTAAAATCCCCTAAAAAGAAAAAAGTCAATAAAAACTTAAAGAAAAAGATCAAAGAAAAATCTTACTTAGACAAGGAGTAGGTTTAATAATTTTTTATTTATTGGTATATTATACTTATAATTTTTAAACTAACATAATGTTACGCAGTATAATAAAATGGGTTGAATTAAATCTTGGTTGGATATTCATCAATGGTAGAAAAGTAGATTGGTGGGAACAAAAACTAAGAAATAAGTATCCTGAAGAATACAATAAATAAAGTAATCATATATGGCAAAAAGTAAAACTAAACAATCTCTTTGTGAACAAGCTCACGAAATAGTAAACGAAAGAAACGAAGAAAAAGAGAGACAATATGGACCTTTTTCAGAAGGCATGGACAGAGCAGCTTCAATATTTAATGGAATGACAGGTTTAAATATTACCGGTAAGGAAATGTACATGGCTCTTATAGCTCTTAAATTTTCAAGAGAAAGCTACAATCATAAAACTGATAATCTCTTAGATGCTATTTCATACATACAGGGGTTAGAAAATTATCATAATGAAAAAAAATAATGGAAAAAATTAAGAAAAAATATGCGGTAGCTATTTCATACATAAGCCGTGAAGAAGATGAAATAACAATGGATCTTGTTACTTTTATAACTGATGATATTGAGAAATCTATAGAACAATATGGAAGAAATAGAGAACCTTTTGAGTGGAAAGTAGTAAGAGAAAAAGAACTTACAAAAGAAGAATTAAATGAAAAAGACAAGTAAAAAATTATTATTAACCTGCTTAATCGCTATTTTAATAGCTGGATGTACTGCGTACAAGCAGTCTATGAAGTCCAAAAAGTATGACTTAGAATATACTTTAACAGATGAAGAATTATCTGAATATAAACATTGTAACGACACTATATACTATAGAGATACTTTAATAGGAATAATAAACAACATAGAGTATGAATATATTCCAAGCAGTGAAGATGGGATTAGATTAGAAATATCAGTGACTCAAATAGGTTGGTATTCTAATACACCTCTTCTTCTTTTTAAATACATACATACGCTTCATTCTAAAGCAAAGATTGAGGTAAATAGAGACGAAACAATAAATAACAATTAATATGAAAAAGATAGCTATAATCTTAGGTAGAGGAGTAGAAGGTTGTGGAGTAACCAGATGTGCTCTAGAATTTCAAAAAGCAACTCCTAACACAAAAATATTTGCAACTATTGATAAAAAATGGGCTCGTAGAGATACCATGGTTTTCGATAAAGACGAATTTACATGTGCTAATACTGAAGAAATGACTAGAGTATTAGATGAGGTTAATCAAAACTTTGACATGGCTTTAATATATTCTGTTCCTTCTAAAAAACATCCTGAGGAATGTCAAACTAATTTCGTTAAATTGGTTCAAGGAATAGATCTACCTAAAGCAATAGTTCAACTTGATCATAAGATGCAATCTCTAAGTAGAAATGGTAAATTTGACGAGATCTGTAAAAGTGTAGATGTATTAATGACTCATTCTCTTGAATCAGATTTTACAAGATGGGCTGTTAGAGAAAGTGTAGATACTCCTTTTGCTAAAATGGCTTTAGGTTTTACATACGATGACCATAGAGAAAAATATTGGTTACCTATTGAGCAACAAGATAGCAAAACTGTAAGATGGATTGGTAGACTCTCAGGCTGGAAAGGTCCAAATCTTATGATGGATTTTCATGCAAAAGAATTAATGAGCCAAGGATATATTACAGTATTAGAAGGACTAGAAGCAAGTATAGGTTGGGCAGGTATCCTCTATGAAAAAGGAGACAATAAAAATGGAAAGCCACTATATCAAGACAATGAAATAGTAAATTACTTTAGACCGAGAAAAGAGCTTAATGAAACTAAGTTTGATGAGTCTCTATATGGAAAAGAAACACATGGAGCAGGCGCTTATCTATATCCTCCATATACTAATGTTGATTGTATGGAACGTATGGCTAAAAGCGCATTTGGTTCTGACTTATATCACTTAAAACCTCACATGTATGGAAATAATATAGAAAACTGCCACGCTGAAGTGGTTGCTTCTGGAACTATTCCAATTTTCCATAAACATTTCTGTGATAATGTTATTCATAGAGTTACAGGTAATCCAGTTACTAAAGATAATCATAGTGGAACTATTGGTTTAGATCACAGTAATTTCCAGGAATCTAGGGAATTAATGCTAAAATTATCTAATGATCCAACAATGAGAGATGAATGGAGAGAAATGTCATTTGAATATTGGAAAGCTCATTCAGATGCTTCAATATGTACACTAGAGATCATCGAAAATTTAGAAAATATAGTTAAAAAGAATGGAGCAAAAGGTGCACAGGAGACATCTAATGCATCATCTAATGATAATCAGTTATCTATGTTTGATACAATAGAAACTACTCCAAACGATAACAATACTAATCAAGTAAAGAGTGAAGAAAAAGTAGACACAGTAAAAGAAGAGCCTCTACCCAAAGAAGAAACTAAAACTGGTACTAATACCGTAGATTACAGCGCTTTACTAGATGAATTAAAAAATCTATAGTTTATGAGTAACAAAGCAAGTGGTAAAATAGTTAAGATATACGACGAAGTACAATTAACTGAAAAATTTAAAAAGAGAGAATTTGTAATACAATTACCTACTTCTAATTATAGAGGAAGCGATTACTTAAAGTTTTCATTACTACAGGAACACTGTTCAATGGTAGACTCTTTTAAAGAGCAAGATAATGTAAAAGTTTCATATGAAGTAAAAGCCAGGGAATGGGTTAATAATGAAAATGAAACCGTGTATATAAATGACGTAAGAGCACTTTCTATAGCTAGATGCGATGATGAACCTACAGAACCAGTAGATATATCCGGAGAAGGTGACGATCTTCCTTTTTAAATCCATTGAATATATAATCTGATTTATAGATATATAAAAAAAAGAAACGTCTATAAACAATGGATATATCATTACAATATACTAAAGATTTAGAAACAACAGAGGGTAAAGAGCTTTTAAAAGCTTTAGAATCTAAAATGGATATTTTAGAACAGGCTCTAGAGTTTGATACTTTAATACCAAGTATACGTTCATTATCTGAACAGGATTTCTATAAAAGTAATCTTTTAAGAAGACATTTAAGTTACGAACTTAATGAACAAGACGCGGCTTCATTGTCAAGTCAAACTTCCATTGATGGAGTATTAAATAATGCAGGCACTTTACCTTCACCTAGTGGAGGTATATTGTCTATGCTTAAAAATCTTCTTAACACTATAACAGAAGGAGGAAGCCCTATTGGTATTCTTCATCTTGTTCTAGATTTTATAGGACTTGTAGGTGATGCATTCTTAGTAGTAGGCGTTCCTTTAGGAATGGTTGCAGATTTAATAAATGCTATCATTTATATGTTTAGAGGAAAATACGTACTTGGTGCAATTTCATTAATTGCAATGATCCCTTTTGGAGGAGACGTTGCAAAAGGATTTAAAGGTGTTGCTCAAGCCTTCTCTAGACCTTTTTCAAAACTAGGAACTAAAGGCGCTGGAAAACAAATAGCAAAAGAATCAGCAGAAGTTCTAATGAAACAAGAAGGAAAAGCTTTTGGAAAAAGCAAAAGGTTTCTAGAGTACATTAAAAAGTCAGCAGCTAAAATTGCAGCAAATATAAGTAGTGTAATTTCATTCTTACTAAAAGACGTTATTGGTAAAGCTGTAGGTTGGGTTCCATTTATAGGAAAACCTCTTAGAAAGTTTTTTACTAAAATAGCCAATTTTGCTAAAACGGTTTCTGATAATTTATTGGTTTTTGCAAAAGAAGTAGATAAACCTATAGCAAAGGCTATTTCTGAAACAGCTGCTAAGAATTTTAAATTAATGGAAGAAACTCTAGAAGCAGGTGGTAAAGTAATTAAAAAAGGAGATAACCTAGTTATTAAGAAAGGAGGAAAGGTAATTAAAGAAATACCTATAAAAACACTTAATACATATTCTAATATATCCAAAAAGTTTCCAGATGGACCTATGAAGGCCGTTCTTAAAAATTCAGATGATGTAGCTCACTTTTATACCTTTATCTCTAAACAGGGTAAAATGGCTACTAAGTTTCTTGAAAAGAACGCTGATGTAATAATACGCAGAGGGCTGTTATTAAGTAGATTCCAAGCATTTATTGGTAAACAGATTGTTAAGTTATTGGGTTCATCTGCCAATGCCATGTCTGACTATGAAAAAAAGGGAATATCTGATGTAATTACTACTCAAGAATTAAACAACTTGATGAAAGAGCATAGTGAAAATGAAAAAAAGAGAAAAGGCTCTGTGATAGATGTTCCATATATCGATCAGCAGCTAAAGGATAATCCGGAAACTGAATTAAGAGAAGACGAATTGGTTTATGATTTACAGAAGCATTTACAATATAATGCTGAAAGAATGGGTCTTCCAAGTTTCCCTTCATATATCTATGTTAGAGCAAAGGAGGAGAAAGAAAAAGAGATGGAAGAACTTTATACTAATCACATGATATCAGATGAAGAGTATAATAAGATAGTTGGAATACAAGGATCTGGTGCAAAAGCACTTGAAAGTGTTCAAGTATCTAGAAACCTAAAGTATATTAAACCGTTTAATTTATAGAAGCTATCTTCCCTGGCCTCTATACTTTACGTTTTTGTTGTATAAAAAATTAAGCTGTAGCTATTTTAGGCGGATTAACATTACCTTTACTCAGTACTTTGGCTATAAGTCCTCCAGTACCCCATGTTTTAAGTTGATCTATATTGCTTGCTATTTGTTCAGCACCGGCATCGCTCTTTAAATCATTTATGATATTAGTATAATAACCAAGTTTTAAAGTATCAACAGTTGCTTGTATCCCCAATTGAGGTGTAGAGTAATTTTTAACCCCAGCTGAGTTATAATTAGTCATACCTGAATCCTTTGACATTTTCTTAGTAGTATTAAAAGGATTGTATGTAGCTTTACCTCCTTCCGCTTGTCTCCATGCTTGTAAAAACTTCATATTTTCAGAGGTTATAGGCGCTCCTACTCCTTTTAATATACTTTCATAAAAATCTTTATCAGATACTGTAACTGGATTAGTAGAAGTAGACTTAACCGTTGACGGGTCTTTAAAAGCGAGTTGTATCTCCTCTAAATCTTTAGGATCTATTTTAACTATATCGTCTGAACCAATTATATTTTTAGCAGCAGTGTTAACTGCTTTTAAATGAAATGAATCATCTTTTTTATTATAGATTATATCTATTTCAGGCTTAGACTGAACTATAGTTTTTCCATCCGATTCTGGTTTAATATCGACATTCTGATTACCTGTGTTATCAATAGGGCTTTCTGTAGTTGTTTTACCTCTATAAATATCTGCTAATCTAGTATCGGATGAACGTTTAAAATCTCTTATTTTATTGAATACACTCTGTTCATTAAGCATGTCTGATAGAGCAGAGGCTGAGTTGGTAGATTCAACAACTGCTCTCTTAATTATGTAATTTGAATCTTTAGATGTGTTAGTAGGATCAATTGTTACTAATTTATTTGGAAACATTGATGGCATTGCTGCTCTAAGAACCTTGCCTATAAAGCTTTTCTTTTTAGGAGCCTGTGTTGAACCTGTTCCAATTAATCTATCTAAACTAGAAGATGATGAACCTGATTTTTTAGATTTAACCATTTTTTGATATAATGATTTATCTATTACTGAATCTGGTTTCATTCCATTTTTAGATTTCCAATGGTTAATGGCAGCTGTTGTTTTATCTCCTATCTCACCGTCTACTCCATCTTTATTTGGACCAAAATCTCCTAAATCATATCCTAATCCTTTTAAGAAAGTTTGAATATCTTTTATATCGCTTTTTGAAAGACCATCTACGTATTCTTCAGTAGAGTAACTAGTAGGCGCCTTAGCAACTACTTCAGATATTGTCTTTTCAAATTTCTCACTTCTATTTCCTTTAAAATAATCTATGAAACCTATTAAACTACTTTGTGATAATTTTCTAGTATTTCTTCCTACTCTATGTCCTTCTCCTGATAGTTTATCATTAGTGTTACCTTCTATTGTAGTGAATGTTCCATTTTTAGTATTAACCGATGTAACTATCCCAGTGTGCCCTCCTCCTTTTCTACTTTGTATAAACACTTGACCCGGTTTAACTAAACTTGGATTTTTTCTAGCGTTAGATACAGGTATCTTTAAAGAAGAATCGGCTTTATTCCAATGTTTCATAACACCGGCCGTTTTTACTAACGGATTCTTTAAGCCTAATTTTTTAGTAAAATCATTAAACATAGCATATACAAATGCCATACACCATGGATACCCATTGTTTCCTTTATTTCTATTATTTAAACCAACTATATCAAAATATCTATCAATCTCAGGGCTTCTATTTGAACCTGATGGTATTTCTCTTACATTTACGTTTTGAGCAAGCGTATCCGCATAAGGTAGAGCCATTTCATCAGGGTCTCCTTGTATAATTTCTTCGTTTAATATGTCTCTAAAAGATTTCATAATCTATTGTTATTTATTTAAATGTCTATCTAGTATTAACATCTGCCATTGACTCATTTTAGGATATGATTCTTTAGCATCTAAAAAACCTGCCCAGTCTATTTCTTCTGCCTGTAATTGGCTTTTAGGTATTCTTAAACTGGTCATTCCAATTTTAGACAGGTCATCTATCTCATATAAAAAATAGATTAATTGTTTTTCAACTTTTCCTTTTTTATCATATAGGTCACATACATAAGGCTCGTGCTTAGCTAGAGTAGAAGCATCTAATTCTATACCAGTTTCTTCTTTAAGTTCTCTAATCGCACCTGTTAAAACATCTTCTCCTTTTTCAACTTTTCCTTTTGGTATACCTAAGGTTCTTTTTTGCCAACTAGCATTAGTTGGATGAACTAATAAAACTTTGTTATCATATATTATACACACTCCTGCTACCTTGTCTTCAATTGTATCATCAACATCTTTCCACCCTTCATTCAACATAGACCTTAAATTTTTGTATGTTCTCACTTTTTAGCTTTACTTTTTTTAACGTTTGCCCAAGGTTTACTTGGAGTTGCTTTATTTACTCTAGCCATTGCCCATTGATGAGCGGTCATTCCTGGTCTAGAGCCTGAACTATAAAATGCTCCTAGTCCTTTAATATATTCAGCCTTTAAGCTTCCAAAAGTATAGCCTTTTTTCTTAGCAACTTTTCTAATTTTAGCTTCAGTTGCTTTACTTAGTGTTTTCTTCTTTTTCTTAGCTTCATTAACTTGACTTTCGTTTGTCTTTTCTCTCTCCCCTGCCTCCATCTCATCTCTAAGTTTGTAAGCTTTTTTCTTATCAGCTTCAGAACCTTTTAATAGTTCTTGAGCTTTCTTTAGTTTTTTATCTCTAATGCTGCCTTTAGGTGCTTTATATTCAGCAGGATGTGCCTCCTTTAAATATTCACTATAGCTTTTAATAGGCTTCATATCCAATCTTTATTTTATATATCGCTATCCCTGTTCCTTTTATAACTCTATGCCAAGTTCCTTTTGGAATAATTATAGCTTCTCCAGAATCTACACTTTTTGGTAATTCATTCTCTAATTGAATTTGCCAATCGTTTTGATTAAGAGATTTTATTTCTCTATCTTCCATGTCTCTATGCCACTTAAAGTCTTCAGAGTCTGTAGAGTCTTTAAATGTTCTAATAACAACGTTATCATCTATTTCGTGTTCAATATATGGGTTCATGTTTACCAATATCCTGGATATGTTTTTCCTCCCCAAAGATGGGCATATTTATTAATTCTACAAGACCAATATCCTGCAGTGGTTTTATCTTTTTTAGTGCTACATTTATGTCTAGCAGCAAAACTTTTTCTAGCTTTAGCATCGCTAACTTTTGCTTTCAATCCAGTAGTATCTCCTATTTGTAACATTTTAACGTTTCCTGTCTTAGGATTTTTAACATATACTTTAAATTTTTTCTTTCCTCCTCTGGTTGGGTAATTAAGTTTAACTTCTCTACCTTTATATTTAGCCTCATTTAAAATAAAATCTTCTAATGGTAAATCTAATGGAACCCGTATACCTTCATACATTGCTGTTTTTCCTAAATCAGTAGTGTCAAATAAAATAGCATCTTCTTTGCTTAATTTTAATTCACCTAATTTGTATAATTCTCTTGCTTCGTTTAACAATTCAATATGAGAATCACTACCAGGTCTAAATACTGTTTCAACTATAGAGATAGAATTATCTATATGATACTTTAAATTTTCAGATACTCCGCTTTCTCCAATATATTCACTAAATGATTTAATTCTATTCTTCATATCTGTTTTTTCTTATAGCTTTGTTTTTAGCTATTCTTTTTTTCATAGACTTTTTAGTGTAATGCATTCTTTCACGCAACTCTTTATGAATCTTAGTATCTTTTACTTTTTGCTTATACTTTTTTAAGGCATACTCTATTTTTCCATTTACTACTTTAACTATTAACATCTATACTCCTTACTTTATTTTTAAACCAGTTAGGTAAATCATATCCGTAATAATCTTCGTATATTTTAATGTATAATTGATTAGCTTGCTTCTCGTTCATTGAACTACATTTGCTAACCTTGTTTAAATAGTATTTTCCACCTATAGATTCATATATAGTTAAATAGTATGCATCTAATCCATGACTCTCAGATATTTTACCTGTTATATTTTTTATAGCCTTATCTAAATCCTTAGTTGCATTTCTTTCGTATCTATTGTCATTTATTTTTTCATAGACTGAAACTGCTTCGTTCTTAAACATTAATACTTCGTATCTGGTTTTAGGAACTATTTTTTCTTGATAACTATTGTAATCATTCTCAGATTTCTTAAACATATAGAGCGAATTATATGTATTAGATCCATTCTTACCTGAGGCAACTATAGGAAACTTTAATCGTTTTACATTGTTTCTGTCTTTAACAGTTTTAGGTACAAAGGATTCTCCTATATGTTTGTTAATTAAATTGTATCCTTTTCTAAAATTAAATTGATTATAAATCTTAGATTTTATTTTACCAGATTCATTTAATTTAGTTACTTTAAATTCGCTACAGATTAATATTGGAAAATCATTAGCTTCTTCTAATGATTTAATATTAGCAAATGGTGAATTATAGTTTACGTTTTCTTGGGTTATAGCATGTACTTTTCCAATAATATCTTCTATACTTCCGTTTGTATATTTTTCATATTCTGTAAATGATCTAATATTCATATTTAAAAATAAAGGCTATTTTTTTTATTTATTTGTCGTATATATAAAATAAAATACATTTCATTACATGAAGACTATTAAAAGCTTTAGTGATTTTGAGAATTCAGATAATCACGTAGATGAACAATTGTTTAAAAGAGCAATTGAAAAGAAACGAGAAAAAAAGGCTTTAAAGAAAGCTGATTCTGAAATGAATGTAGGAGCTAGTGATAAAAAAATAAGAGGCGTAAGGGGAAAAGAAGTCTATAGAGATGCAGCAGGTGTTAAACATAAAGTAGTATGGAAAGCACAAGACTCAACTAACTTTATAGTAAAACTAGTAAGAGACTATAACTGGTTAGATTCAGATTCAAATTTAACTCTTGATGGGCAAACTGCATTGACACAATATTTAAGCGGAGAAAACGCATTTGTAAACCAATACGGTAGGTTAGATCAAGCCTTTTTCACTAAAAATATCATAGCATACTCAGTAGTAATTGACACAGACAGGAGACAAAAAATTCAATTTACTATATTAAATAGAGAAGAACTCTCTAAGAAAGCAGACTTAGCGGCAACTGATGGTAAAGAGTATATTAACTTAGATGGCGTTAACTACATAAATGTTAAAGCTATTATGTCAATAGATGCTGAGATTGCTAAAAAACAACAGTCTCTGTCTAATACTATTGTTAATATAGAAGATGATACTCAAGATGATACTCAAGATGATAGTCAAGTTGATGATACAACGGATGATACTCAAGATGATGATCAGATAGATGATATTCCTTTAGAGGATGTAGACTTAAAAGGAAAAAAGTTTGAATATCAAAGTGGAGCAGACGGTTTATTATATATCATAACAATAGACCGAGATGAAGATGGTAATCTAAAATTCTGGGCAAAAAGTAAAGATGGTTCAAGAGAAGGCTGGGTTGTTCTTAAAAATGGAGAACCTTTCTGGATTAGTAAAGATGGAACTTCTACAGCAATAACCAATGCTAAAGACGTAGATTTCTTTAAAAGAATATACACTGACATGGAATACTTAAAGCAATTAATTGCTGAGTTTGAAGCCAAGTATCCTAACGGTGCAGATTGGACTATAAAAGATATACTTTTCTACTCTAATGGAGATAAAATATATCAGGATACTTCCGATTCAACAAGTTCATCTTTAGAAAGATTATAATATAAAAATAAATAGTAAATAGCGATGTTAAATATAAAAAATTCACTTCCAACTTGGTATACTAACTATGGTAAAATGCTAATCGAGCAGGCAGCAACTGTAGCTGTGTTTTCAGAAGACGACAACGAGAGACTTAAACAATACCTAGACTCTAATGAAAATCTTTTAGAAGAGATAGACAAAGCTTATCAAAATGTAGCCGATGGTAAAATAGAAGAATCTTACATTGAATTAGATGGTTCTAAATTCAAAGTTAAGCCTGGAGAT
>Ga0070745_1000783_pt1 | contig 18414 bp, 23 predicted proteins | sample VirMetDEL_Mar_4_FD_77438 | JGI IMG/M metagenome (GOLD analysis project Ga0070745, IMG submission 77438) | Aqueous microbial communities from the Delaware River and Bay under freshwater to marine salinity gradient to study organic matter... | ecosystem: Environmental > Aquatic > Marine > Coastal ...
CATCTTCCACCAAGACTGCATCACCACTTGGTTGCCTTGGCGGAAGTAGCTGTGCATCAGCAAGTCCTGCGTGCTGTTGTTGAGAGCGTAGGCCCCGACAACGCTGCTTGTGGTGATTCCGCTCACCGTCCCGGTGATGTAGCCTGGAATTGAATCCGAGGACTCGATGGCGTTGTAGGCGGTGTCGTTCTCGCGGTACATCTGCCAGACCTGAGTCCGCGCTTCGCCTTGGGACACGAACACAGCCGTGTTCTCAAGGACCGTAGGAGTTGCGTACTCACTTACCTCATACCCGGAGACACGGTCAATCGACACGGTCGCGGGAGACACCACGCCGCCTCCGTTGTTCAGGCTGAACTGGGCGTTGTCACCGACGATGAGAAGCTCCCTAGAGAACGGGATCAGGTGCCGGTATCGGCCAGCATCCCCACCAGACACCGTCAGAATGATCGGGTCTGAGTCGAGAAGGGCCAAAGTCGCCGTGCGGTAGAAGTTGAACAGCTTGCCCGCTTCAGACAGGCAGACATCCCCTTCAGGAGTGCAGAACGCAAGACGCCCTTGGTAGACCGTCATGGCTGCAATGGTCTTGTCGAAGAACGCCGGGTGGGGGTTGGTGATGTCGTCACCGACCTCGCGAGTGGACCAGCCATCGCCGTCATTGATGTCCGTGACGGTCCCGTCCATCGGAGCCCACTCGTAGTAGTAGGCGAGGGGAGTGCCGGTGACCGTGCCCAGAGTGGTGTCCTGCCTGCGGACAAGCACATGAGGCATCGTGTCAGAATCTGGTCCGTACTTGGTCCAAGGCTGAGAGGTGGACTCTTCCCACACGCCACGGCCCCAGTAGGCATCGTTGTCAGTGCGGAAGGTCAGGTAGTAGTCATCGTACTCCGTAGTCGGAGTGCCCAGCACCTTGACGGTCTTGCCGTTGTGGCACATGAGCGGCAGGCTGTCCAGAGACGGAACAGTGCCGTAGAAGAACGACACAAAGTCATCACCGCCGCTGTAGCCCGCCTCAAAGCTGCCCTCAATGAATCCTGACCCTTGCCCGATCTTGATGGGAAGAACGGCGTGGGGGTAGATTTTGAAGGTAGCTGAGTTGCTGCCTGAGGTGTTGTAGGTGACTGACCTGTTGACCGTGGGAAAGTCAGTCGTGTCGTCAGTGTGCGGAAAAATGAAATCGGACGATGCCGCAGTGGTTGGGGCAACCCAACTGTTCTCACCCGCAAAGACAATGCGGACCATCGAGCACATGTCGGCAGGGTTGCCGAACTGAGTGTCGAAGGTATAGGTCGTCCCTAACAGGGAGAACGCCTGAGGGATGGTAGTGCGGTATGTGGTTGTTCCGGCGTTGTTGTGGTTCCACCGCTCAAAGGCAAGGGTTACAGCACCTTTGGTCTGAGAGCTTTGGCCGACAAGGCCCTTGCAGAAGAAGTATGCGTAGTCGTTCGGGTCAGGGCGCGTGGTGGTAGTGGAGCCTTTGGCTACGACAGCCTTCTTGTTGAGGACAATGGTGGTGTCCTCGACAGTCAGCAACTGAAAGTCCTTCTGAGGATCAGGACTGTTCTCAGCGAGGTAGGCCAAGTCCGCAGAGACTACCGGAGCGCCGCCATTGATGAAGCCGCTGGAGTTCCTGGTGCACTTGTAGATGCCAAGCTGATCACCACTGTCCAGATCCACTGCCGAGACGCCGTCAGTCTTGACGGCGAGCATGTGCTTCGTGGGGCCGCCAGTGAACAGCGGCGAGCCCGTGACGAAGTGGAACTTGGCGTTGTCAAAGTCCCCGTCGAACTTGCCAAGGTAGTCCGTCTTGGCGCGCTTGCGGAGACCATCCCGAACGGACGGCTCGGCGTTGATCTGCTCGCGGGTCTGGTTAGGAAGCCTGTGCGCCTCTGCAAGCGTGGTGACGCCTCCTGAGAGGTTCCCCGTGACCTGTTTGATCAGCACCATGCGTCAAGCTCCAAATGCGCGCCAGATGGCCTTCTGGCTGTCGTAGTTGTCGAAGATGGTACGGTACTGCTGGCCCGTCTCAGCGCGCCACAGGGCACCCTTAGCTTCGTACTCCTCTTGCTGCGTGAAGGCGTGCATGGCTTGGTCGCCCACGATGCGGTCACCAAACTGGCGGGCAGCTTTGATGGTGATGTAGCGGCGGGCCTCCTCGGGAAGCTCTTCCCAAGGCAACTCAAGGACTAGCTCAGACTCAAGCTTGGTCCCGGCGGTGAACTTGTAGCTCCGGTTGGTCAGATCGTAGAGACGACCATTCCGCAGGATCAGCGTGTCATTCGCGTTCTGGCGCGAGAAGTGGACGCTAAGTGTGTTGGAGGGGCAGGCGATCTCAAGCTGCGCGTTGGGCTCAAGCGTCACTGGCTCAGTGTTCCAGCGCCAGCCCAGCATCTGGACTGCTCGAGTAGTTTCCTCCAAGGTCGTCTTCGCCATGACCGCAGTCATGTGTCCCTCGTCCACACTGCTGACGGGAGCTTCGCCAATCACAGACAGGAGGGTGTTTACCGCTTTGTTGAATGAGGTGGCAGCCATCAGGAGTCAAGGTGGAGGAAACGGCAGGGAGCCCCGCACACACACAAGCGGGGCTCCCCACCTCTAGGGGAAGAGAACGGGGGAAGCGGACACTCTTCCCCTAGTTCAGGAGATCATCAGGCGGTCGGCCCCTGAACAGCGGCCGCGTTCGTGTTGATGATCGGGATGCAGCACTCAGGCTTGAGGATGTCCGCACCGCAGGCCATGCGCGCCATCAGGAAGGTTCCCTGGTGGAGAGCAGAGTACTGCGACTGGACTTCCATGTCCCAGAGCGACACTTGGCCGACAGCCTCGGGCGTGACCGCGAGGGCCTGCACCTTGAGGGCTTCAGCGCCAGCGTAGTTGCTGTTCTTCTGACCAGCCTCGGCACCGGGGGCCGTGGCATCGAAGGGCACATGGTTGCTGGTGACGACGGTCATGCCAGCCATGCGGCCAATCGTAGCGCGGGCGTAGCTGCCGTTGCTCGGGGAGAAGTCACGGTCCAGAAGCTTGCTGTCAGACTTGATGAGGGCGACTTCCCAAGCGGGCGGAACGATCAGGAACCGATCCTCCATGGGGACATCGCGCTCGTCAAAGGTCTGCTTGGCCTGGAAGACATCGTCAATGAACTCCGCAACCGTGTAGGAAGCGTCGTTGGCGTCGATCTCAACACCAGCGTAGCTGCCGGAAACGGTCGCCGTGGCATCGCCACACTTGGACATCACGCGCAGCAGGAGCTTGTCCCACTTGTTGGCGAGAGCCTGACCAAGCTGGTGAGCGTACTCACTCCGGGTCTCATAGTGGTTGATGGCCTCATCGAACTCCGAGACGAACACAGGAGCGACCAGCGGGTAGTCGATCTTGATGATCTTCTCGGCGTGCTGGATCTCTTGCATGAGACCCGTGGCGGGATCAGAGATGTCCTTACCCGGCTCGTGGTATCCCGCAGCGGCGTTGCCGATGATCGGGAACTGAGCCTCTTTCGCGCCGCTGATGCGGCGAGAGCGGACCATGTCGCGAGCGATCTGCTTCTTGTCGAAGATAGACAGAACTTCGCCGGAAAAGATTTTGAGGAGAAGTGCGGCGTTCTCATCGGCAAAGCCGTTAGCGCCGTTCACGCCCAGGCTTGCACCGAGGCGGCTTGCAGTCGTTGAAACCATTGTTGGTTACCTATGCTGGGTAGCCCAGCCAAAGAGGGAACAGAAAAGGGTTGGCACCCTCAAACTCTTCGCTCCCTGGTTATCCCCGCGCACGGGGGCCAGCAGCACACGCTTGAGGTTGTAGGGGTGGAGGGCGATCTACCACTTGCGGCAGGACCAGTACCTCGCCGTCAGCTTGGACGGGGGGTCGGTGTCGCACTTGTGGCGTGCTCGGAAGCTCTTGCGAGCCTCCGGGTTGCTCTTCCTGATCTTCATGTTCGGGTCGCCAAACCGAATGGTTTTGACTTTGTCGCCCTCCTTGGCGACGACCACGAACTTCTTCGAGGCTCCCGGCGTGCGCTTGGGCTTGTTGTAGCCGCTCACGCCAGCGCGCTTGAGACGAGGATCAGGTTTCTTAGGCATCAGATTCGAGAAAGGTGGATGTGCAGCTTGGCTGTAGCGGCCGAACCGCTGGCCGTGTGCATCACGAAACGGATTAGGCGGAAGCGGCCTTGGATGCCGTAGGTGGCAAGTTGGCCCACACTGCGGTCCACGCCAGCTTGGTTGCTTGTCGCGCCGCCCCCGTGAGTACGCATGTCAGTCCAAGCAGTGCCGCTGACCGATGCCTGAATTTTGACCGAAGTGCCGTTCGCGATTGTCCCACTTTCCTGAGACAGTTGCCACTCAATGGCTCCAAAGCCCGCAGCGTCGATCACCGGAGACACCACAGTGCCTGCCCTGCTAGTAGCGTCAAAACTATCGGTGACGATGTGTTTCGAGTCGTTGAAGTCCATCAGGATTTCTCTTCCTCGTCAGCTTCGGCCAAGGTGGATGTGCAGGCGCGCAGTCGCAGCGCTTCCGCTGGCGGTTTTGATTGCAAAGCGGATCAAGCGATAGCGTCCTTGAATGCCAAAGGTGGCATCGGTGCCCTTTGAGTAATCAACGCTCTCTTGGTTGCTTGTCGCACCTCCGCCATGCGTGCGCATGTCAGTCCAGACATCGCCGTTGACGCTTGCTTGGATCTTGATTTGGTGACCGGAAGCAACGGTTCCAGAAACCTGTTCAACCTGCCACTGGATAGCGCCGTACCCTGCGGCGGCGATGGCCTCGGAAACAACGGTATTCGCTGCGTCAGTGGCGTCGTAGACAGCCGTCACAATGTGCTTGGAGTCGTTGAAGTCCATCAGGATTCCTCTTCCTCAGGATCAAGGATCACTTTGCGCGCACGCGGCGCTTTGGGTTTGGGGGTAGTGGTGTCCTCGAGGGGAGTGAAGAGTTCCTCGAAGTGCTTCTTGTTGTAGGTCTGGCGGATGCCACACGGCCAGATGACCAAGACCTCGCCCAAGCGGATCTGGTTCATCTTGCCCGCTGGGTAGTCGTAGACAAAGGTGCCGCGCCACTCGCGAATGGGACCCTCGGGCTCGTACTTGACAATGCTGTTCGCCTTCGTGCGGACAGTCTTGACCTCGTAAGCCTCAACAGTTGCGTGGTACTTCACAGGTTAGACGCCTCCAAGCGTCGGGCGACCTCGTCGCGGTACTTCTGGGAGGTGGTGTAACGAGCGTCGTTCTGGGCCGCGACAAGATCCCTGAGGTTCTCGAACGGCTCAACGCGAGCGCTTGATTGAGGCGCACCGCTGCCCTGCTGCATCTTCGGGCGCGAGCCCTGAGCACTGTCGCGGCGAGCCTTGAGACCCATCACGGCAAGCTTGGCCTGCTCGATGGACGGCGTGACGACCATCTGGTTGAAGGTATTGACCTCCGACTCAGACAGGTTCTGCTGCGCCCATTGCATGAGCTTGGCGTACTCGTCACGGCCACCAACAGCACCGAAGACCTCAGAGGTGTGGCGCTGGACAAGAGCACGCTGGCCCTCGATGTAGCTGTCCACAAACTGCTTCGGGAGGCCCTTAGCCTGGAGCTTCTTGTAGCTGTCTTCCGACAGGCTGCCGTTCTCGCGGAACTCCTTGTTGAACTCCTGCAGCCACTCATCGCTGGCTTCGATGGGCGTGTCGCTGATCTTGAGTTCAGACGGGTCGTCGCTCCCCTCGGCAGAAACCTCGGGCGGCAATTCACTATCAGACGCCTCCTCGGGCGCAGGCTCAGGAGCCCTGCCGCCAGAAGACATCTTCTTCTCAAGCTCTTTGTAGGCCGTAGCCATCTGCTCGACGCTTGCAAACTTCTCAGGAAGCCAATCAGGACGCTGTTGGACTTCCCCTTCCTGCTGCTCACTCATTGCTGTTGCTGTGGTGTGTTGCCTTCAATCATCGCTTTGGAGGTCTGTTGCAAGACCCCCGGAACAGTCTGAGCAGCTATCTGCTGTTGCATCATCATCTGACGCTCTTGAGCAAGCTCCTGCTCAGACTTGACAAGACCCTCGGGCTGGAGACCGTCAGCATGCGCCAACCGCTCCATGAACTCGCGGGCGTTTCCATATTGGGCGAAGGCCTGCGGGCCAGCAACAGCGGCTACGCTCTGCGCCCACTGAAGCAGGCGCGTGCGGTCATGCCCACGGCCAAGAGCCTCAACGCCGCCGACAACTTGGACCGAGACAACATCCTCGGGAAGCTTGGGCAGGCGGTCTTGGTCCGTCATGCGCTGCATCACGCGGCGGATGAACGGGACCTGGAACTCACGGCTGATGACGGTGTAAGCGCCAGACAGGAGATCCTGTAGCTCCTGCGCCATGTAACGGATCTCCTCGGCGGTGACCCGCTCGCCCCGGCGCTGCACCGCGCTGTTGAGGGCGAAGGCGTAAGACAGGCGCTCGTTGATGCCTTGGATGGCGCTGTAGGTCACACCCAAGTCAGCCTGCTTGCCGACCTGCAGCGCGACCGCATCGCCCTCTTGGCCCTCGATGAACGCCCCGTTTGGCGCGCCTGCGAGGTCTTTCACGGACACCATAGCGTTGGGACGCACAAGCCAGAGCAGGCGCGCAGACGCCGCGCTGGCCTCGACCACAGCCTTCTGCAGCCAGTCGAGGCTGCGGAGGTCGCCAAGGTACTCCTCGACATAGGAGCGCCCGTAGGACTCACCGCTCACGCGGTTCCAGCGCACCGGAATCCACGGCAGGCTGTCCTCTTTGTAGGTGCCCTCGGACGACTCGATGATCTTGCCAGCGACCTCTTGGGCGACCTCAAAGGTGTCCTCGTCCACGCGGACCACAGAGGTGAACAGTTCGAACTCCTTGTCGTCCGAGATGTTGTCGCCCTTCTCAGACACGATGTGGTCCTGCTCATCAGCGCCCAGCGCCGAGAACGCCACACTCTCTCGAGTGATGATCTTGATCAGGCGGCCCTGCGGATCACGCAGGCAGACGAAGTCGCGCAGCGTGTAGACGCGCCCATCCGCCAGATCATCCGGCAGGTAGACCAGCGCATTGCCTGCGATGACAAGCTGGCGGAAGGCTTCGTGAGCAATGGCTCGGAGGCCCGTCGTCTCAAGCTCGCTCTGGACAGCCTTCTCCTGTCGACGAAGCGCACGCTGGATCTCAGCGCTGGCTTGGCCGATGCCTGCTACCTGCTCAAGCTGGTACTCGTCAGGCACAAGGCGGATGGGGGCCACGCCCGGAGGGAAGAAGGAGACCAGGAGCTTGGACGCGAGGTTGTTCACCCCGCGGCTGCCGATGCTCTGGTAGGGCTCGCGCAGCGTCGTAGTCTCAGTGTGCCCCTCAGGGACAAACAGGGCCGGAAGCGTGTAGCGGGCACAGTCTTCTGCGCGCCGCTCGAACGGGTCGCGCCGCCCCAGCATGCGCTGGAACTCGCCAGCAATAGTGGTCATCTCCATCACACGCCCCCGTAGTTACGGCTACCAATTCGAAGCGATCCAGTCCCGTAGGTTCTAGCACTCGGCTGCGTCCCGCGGTCGGCGGATGCCTGAGTGGACGCCGTGGGCTGCACAGGAGAGCTAGGCGCAGGCTGCTGCGGGATGCTCATGTCAGGACGGAAGGCTTCCTTGAAATAGCCCTCAAGTGAGCGCGTCATCTGCCGCGTCCTGCGGTTGTCGCTGCCCATGCCAAAGATGTTCGGCGGGGCGAAGTTGCCTTTGTACAGATCCTCCAGAGGCTCATAAAGCTCTTGGATGGGGTTCTGCGTGGACTTGCCAGTCACCAGATCTTCTGCGTAGTCGTAGTAAGACTGGAACAGATCAATCGGGGGCTTGATGATCTCGTCCTCCACGAAGTCGTATGCGTCTTTGAAGTCGCTGGTACACATAGCTATTCGGCCTGTTCGGCCATCTTTCGGAGGAGGAAACGGATGACATCTTGCTGACCGATGAGTCGAGCAAGATCCTGAGTGCTAATCGCTGCGTCGGGCAGCGTGTTGGGGAACATCCTCTGGAGCCCCTCGACCAACTGAGGGTCAATCCAAGGCAGGCTCTTCGACATGCGCAGGCTCCCAGAGGATGGGCTGGTCGGATGTGGAGTCGTACTCTCCGCGCCGAAGGATGCGCGCAAGACGGACGCTCAGAAGCGCATCAGCGGCGGTCATGCCTTTGTCGGTGTAGGCGGCAACCACTCGAGCCCAAAGCTCAGACTCAGTCGTAGCATCGCCCAACAGCTTCTCGGCTGTTTTGGGTCCCACACCCTTGAGACCAGAATAACCGTCAGTGGCGTCTCCTGTGAGAGCTTGAGTGAACAGACGCCTGTCGGCTTCTTGCTCGTCTACTGTCTCCACAGCCAGAGTCTCAAGGTCCAAGTGAAATCCTGGAACAGTCCGTAGATCTTTGTCAGCACTTGCGATCACCGTGTCATCGCACTGGTTGAGGCCAAGCAAGTCGTCGGCTTCCAGCCCCTCGTAGCGGAGGTGACTGAAATTGTCACAACTCCACTCGATCAGGGGCCGATACAGGATCGGCTTGACCGTGCCACTGCGGTTGGCTTTGTACTCGGGGTAGATCTTGTGGCGGAAGGTGGGGTTGCAAGTGTATGCCAGCTTGAACTGGGCACACCCCGTAGCCTCCATCCATTCCTCGATCTGCGTCACGAAAACCTGCTGTGCTTCCTTCAGGTTCCCCGTCACGCTCCAGACATCGTCACCCCAGTCCACCACAAGCTGCACAGCAGCGGCGGTCTTGTAGGCAATGATGTCCCCGTCAATCAGAAGAGTCTTTGTCATGTGTGGTTCTCTTGGCTTCCCGGCAAAGCGCCGCAATGTCTTTGCGGGCCTGGCCCATAGGCAGAGCATCGTGCCATTCGAGGAACAACTCGATCTGTGCCTTCTTCTCTCTCAAATGCGGCAACATTGCGTAGCAAACCTGCTTGGCAGCCTCGCCTGATATTTGCCATCGCCAACTGGGCTTCCAGTTAGTGTGGTTTTTGCGCGTGTAGGGGCCGTTGACCGTTCCCCCATACACGGCACGAATCTGCTCCAGAACCTCTCTGAAGGTGTGGCCGATCTCAAGCCTCGCTTCCTTCTGCCTTATCGCTACGCAGCCCTCTCCGTCGAAGAAGCCTGCAAGGTATTCAGTGGTGACCTCAGTGCGTCTCTGCCCAGTTTTGCCCAATACTGTATTCCGCAGCCATCGGCAGACTCAGTTTGAGGCTGCGCCCTGCCGATGCTGCGGCCTCAACCACCAAGGAACCAATCTCCTCGGCGTTTTCGGGGCAGCACTCGATCTGGACCTCGTCATGGACCATGGCGACGATGCGGGCGTTGTACCTGTCCAGAAGACGGTCAACGCGGGTGACCCACTCCTTCGCAAGGATGGCCCCTGCGCTCTGGAGTAGGCTGTTCAGGGCGGCATGCTCAGGAGTAAAGGTCGGCCTGCCGTCCAGGCTCTTCAGCCAACCGCGCTTCTTGGCGACGGTCTTGGCATTCTTGATGAGCTTGTCTAGGGCAGGCAAGTTCTTGAGGAACCGCTTGCGGGCAGCGGTGCCTGCCCTCTGGTCGCCTCCAAGGATGTCACCCAGAAGAGCATCGCCTCCCCCATACAGGCAGGCATAGGTGAGCCGCTTGCCTAGGCTGCGGTCCTTGACTCCCCACGCAACCATGTTGTGGGTGTGGATGTCACCGTCCAGCAGCACCTCGGTGTACTTCCTGTCAGCCATGTAGTGCGCGAGGCACCGAAGCTCGAGGCCGCTCAGGTCACAGCCCAAGAGCACCGTCCCCGGCCGCGCAATGAAGAGTGCGCGCATCTCGGGGTCTCGGTCCACCTGACCAAGGTTGGGACGCCTGTGGGTGCAGCGGTGCGTCCTTGTGCCGTTGTGGCTGACATCCGCGTGGATGCGACCGTCCTTGACGAGCTTCATCCAAGACTGCTCGCCCTCCGCAAGCATGCCGATCATCTTGGACACGCGCATGCGCTCAGAGAACGCCTTGGCTTCCGGGTAGTCCATCTTGGACAGGACAGCCTCGTCCATGAGGGGCTGGCCCGCAGGGGTGAACAGCGTCGGCTTCCACCCGTACTTGCGGATGAACCCTTCGGCAATCTGTGCGCGGCTCTGCGGATTGAACGGCCGCATCTTCCAGACATCGCCGTTCTCGTCTTCTTCGTGGAGCGCTGGGTCCAGTTTCTTCGGTCGGCGCTTGTACTTGCTGACCCGCTGTGCAGGGAAGGCATCCTGCACCTTGGCATTCAGTTCCTCGCGCTGGCTGGAGAGGCGCGCATACAGTTGTGCCGCAGCCTTCTCATCGAAGGCAAACCCGTTGCGGTTCATGCGCCCGATGGCCTGCATGAAAGCCAACTCGCGCTGGTAGATGCCGATGTCCAGGCAATAGTCCTGCTTCAGCGCGGCCCACAGGTTGGCGAGCACCTCGACATCCTTGATGCAGTAGTCCAGCATCTCCTGCGTGAACAGCGCCCAATCTGTTTCGATCTCGTCCTTGTGGACGCCGAGGCGGTAGCCCCAAGCCTTGAGGCTGTGGCGGCCCACTAGCTCCTTCGGGTAGTCGCTGATCCTGTAGTCAATGTGGCTCGGATCAGGGACCACAGCACGGGCAGCCAGCAGGCTGTCCATGACGGACCCGTCACATGCTCGGTTGAACAGCGGGTACAGCTTGGTGATAGCGGGCACATCGAACCCGTAAGCGTTGTGGAAGACCACACCGCGGCGAGAGTTCTGGACAAGGTATGCCACGCCATCCTCGATGGACCCGTTGCGGGGCGCGATGGCCTCGTCATTGTGGAACGCGAGGATGCGATCATCGTCCTTCAAGACGATGCAGTGGATCTTGGTCATGCTGTCGAGCAGACCATCCGTTTCGATGTCAGCGAAAATCATGTGTGTGTGTTCCTCCCCAGAGGCGTCTAGCCTTCGTCCTGTTCCTCGGCAGGGCTGTCCCAAGTGATCGAGCACTTGGAGGCCAACTCAGCGACCCCTGCCACAAGGCCAACATTCGGGCTGGCCCCGTTGTCGATGAGCGTCTGGCCGATCTCAGACAGGACCGCCATGTAGGCGTTCCTGATTGCTTTGACCTTCTGAAGCTCAAGCTTCAGGTCGTCGTTCTCCTTCTGGAGAGCCTTGTACTTTGACTTGCAAACAAACATCAGTCTTCGTCCTCTTCTTCCTCTTGGTCGGCAATGGCCTCAATGATCTTGTCGGCAATCTGCTCCTCGATGCCGTGTAGGTGGTAGTCGAGCAGGACAATCTGCAGGGTGCCGACAATCTGGGTCTCAGTCAGCGAAGGGTACTCGTAGATGTGGTGGTTGATCACCTTTAGCAGGGCATCCTGCAGATGGCCCTCCACGCGCTGGTTACGCATGGCGAGCTTGATGTCTAGGTCATCGTTCAAAAGGGCACCTCTTCGGTATCGGACTCGAACCCTTCGAGGCTGGTTGACTGCAACCTGCCCGTCAAAGGATCGTAGGCCAGGAAACACGCTACCCCGGTGTCGCCCGTGTAGCGGTTCTTGAGCACACGCACCGTAGTGGTGTTGCGCGCCGCATCCGTCTCAGCCTGCTGGTCACGCTCGAGCCCGATCACAGCATCTGAGAGTTGCCCGATGCTCGCGCTGCCCCGCAACTGCGCAAGGCTGGTCGCAGCGCCCTCCTCATGGCCCTTGCCCTCGGGGCGCTTGAGATGGCTCACCACCAGCATGCCGATGTCTAGCTCATGGCACAGCAGGCGCAACTCGGTCATCACCTTGTCGAGTACCTGCCGCTCACCCAGCGCGCCGCTGACCTCCTCCTGCGAGGAGACCACAATCGAGACATGGTCGAGCACGATCCACCTGCAGTCCATGCCCGCAGCCATGTACCTGATCTGGCCCATGAGCAGACCACTGCCCAAGCTGCCCCAGTGGTCGAGGAACACTGCGCGCCCCATGAGGCGGTCGAACGCCTCCCTGATGCTGTCGGTGTCGGCTGCATCGGGATGCTGCGCCAGAGGCTTGTCCATCTCGATGCCCAGCACGCCCAGCACGGTACGCTTGACGGGCTCTTCGAGTCCGAGGTAGCCGACCGATTGGCCCTTGCTAAGAAGGTGGTGCGTGATCTCGCGGACCACGGCGCTCTTGCCGATTCCCGTTCCTGCGGTGATGGTGACTAGCTCTCCTGTCCGCAGGCCAAGCAGCTTGTCGTTGAGCCCCTCCCAGGGGTATCCGATGCTGCTGCAGGTTTCCTCGCGCATAACCTCTTGCCAGAGGTTCTCGCCCGTGAGTAGGCCGTCTGGTCTCCATGTACTCGCCTCCCACAGGGCGCGCACAAGAGCCTCCTGCTCGCCAGCTACGAGCATCTCGTTGGCATCCTTGCGTGGCAGCTTCGCAACCTTGAGCGTTCCAGGCTTGAACAGGGCCGCGCAGTCCTCGACTGCCTTCAGCCCAGCCTCGTCCTGATCGAAACACAAGACGATCTCGCCGTAGCCTTGCAGCCAATTCATGGCCGAAGCCAGCGACTTGCGCGCAGACTGGGCACCGTTGGGCAGCGAAACGACGGGCCACTTCAGTCCCAGCACTTGCGCGCAGGACAGCGCGTCGATCTCACCTTCAGTGATGATGACCCGCTTGCCGTTGTCGCGGAACAGGTGCTGGCCCCACAGGCCCATGCTGCTGCTGTCACCGACGATGGTGAAGCCCTTGTCCCGCGTGCGGAGCTTCTGGCACTTGGCGCGGCCAGTCCTGTCAAAGTAGGTGGCAGCCTGCACGGCACGGCCTCGGTGCTTGCCCACCCCGTAGCTGTACTTGCGACAGGTATCCTCACGGAGCTTCCTGTTAGGCAGCGCCATGTACTCAAGCGTCAGAAGCTCGCGAGGCGCAGGCTCTTGGGGCTGGTGCCCACTGCCCCCGTACCGCTTCTCACACCGAAAGCAGTATTCATACTGCTCACCGCCCGTCTTCTCGTAGACGGCGCGAGCGTCACTCGAGCCGCACTCGTCGCAGGAAGTGTGACGGACGAAGTTAGCGTCCTCGGTTTCCTTTGCTCCGGTTGGCTTTCCGGCTGACCACTCGAAGGTTCTTGCGGCCGTTTCCGCCGCCCTTTGAGAGAGGCCGCTTGTGGTCAACTTCTTTCCCATCGCCCTTGCTGACCCTCCCATCACGCATCGCCTCGCGGCGTGCGGCGTTGCGCTTGGCGCGGTTCTTCTTCTGCTCGGGCGTGCTGTGGTACTCCCGGTACTCCTTCTTGTAGTTGCGCTTCTTCTTCGCCATGGCTGGGCTCCAGGTGGTAGCGGGCGTAGCGCCGCCCATTCACATCGCGGCAGATTTGCGTCACGATGTTGTGCCCTTGGTTTCGAAGCTCTCCAATCCGCGCTGCCAGACGAAAGCACCCAAAGAGAGTAAGCGCCTCAACTGGGCTGATCTTGGTCCCCTTCTGCAGGTAGTCCAGAATCCTCTGCGCCTGACTGAGTTGCGTTAGTGATGAATGCGTCAACGAAGTCCCCCGTGTCTTGAATCTTGAAAAGTACGAACCAGTTTGTGTCGCCGTCCTCCCTCATCAGAACGATGGGAAGCTCGGAACCGCAGTCACGCTGCGCCTGCCTGTAGAACTTCAGGGCAGCGATCCTCTTGTAGCGCTTCACCTCGACATGCGCGTTGGGCAGCGCATGCAGCAGATCGGCGCTGAATGCTCCATTCGCCTGCGCCGCCCGTATGCAGTTCGGACTGTTCCAGTGCTCGCGGACGGCGTCTCGGGCATCTCGCTCACCGCGAGCGCCTTTCTGGCGGGAGTTGACCATAGAGTTGGTGCCTCTTGAACTTGAGCCCACCGTCGCGTAGGTACGGCGCTCTGCTGTACTTGAGCGGGTCCCCTCTCTGGAACTGCTCTTCGCATGCCTTGTCCATCCTGCCGTTGCGCGACATGAACTCGGCGTAACACTGGTCGCAGTGTGGCAGGCCGCAGAACAGTCTGTCTGCTCTGCGGCCACATTTGCATTTGTCGTCAGAAGGCAAAGTCTTCGTCGCCCTCTTCTTCTTCCTCGGCCGCCGGGGCAGCAGAGGCGGGAGCGCTGGCGTAGTTGGCCGTCTCGTCACGGAAGCCAAACGACTTGGCGTCTCCGCTGTACGACTTGGCCTCAAGCACCTGCACAGCCAGAAGCTTGAGGCTCAGTCCGACGCCAAGCGCCGGGACATGCCAAGCCGTGACCATGACGCGGCACTTGATGAGGCTGCCTGCTCCAACTTGGACATCGGTCGGCTTGGCGTCAGCGCCAACAAGCTGAACAAACAGGGGCTCCTTCTCCCCGGTAGCGGGGTTCAGGCGAGCAGCCTTCTGCTTGCACTTGAAGATCCAGCGCCCGGTCTCTTCCCCGGTGTCCTCGTCAATCTCGGCTTCCCACGGGAGCGGCGCTTCGCGCAGCTTCTTCTTGCCGCTCTGGAACTCACTCATGGCCGACTCGAAGTAGGCCTGGAGTTGATCAGCAAGCTCTTGGCCCTCGTCGCCATCGACAATGAGGCTGGTGCGGTACACACCAAGCTCATCGAAGCGCGTGTCAGGCTCGTTGAGACGGGGCCACTGAGCGACACCCGCGGGAGTAGTGATGTAGATGGGCTTAGGCCCAGCGTGCGTGTTTCGTTTCATGAGACGAAGTAGCGGCTTTTCTTGAGTAGGTTGATGTCGAAGGTCCCCTGAGCGGGTAGCTCGGGGAGTTTGACTTCAGCGGGCAGGTGCTGCCTAACCTCATGGTCGAAGTCGGCCAGCAGGTTCCCGCTGAAGATGCTGTGGTACACACTAAGGATCTGGCGGCGCAAAATCGAGAGCTTCTCAGGGGTGGTCGCGAAGCTGTCATGGATCACGCTCAGGTCAGAGCAGCCCGCCGCACTGGCCGCTTGCACGATGCCGTGCAGGCAGGCAGCGTCGATGGAGTGGACGAAGTTCGGGGCCACGCCGTCAGCTTGGCTGCGCTTGTCGATGCCCTCGATCTCCTGCTTGTACATCACGCGCACCCTGCCCCGCGAGGCCAACTGGATCTCGCAGTCCTTGGTGGGCTTCGTGTGCATGAAGCAGGGGAATCCAGACGGCGAGGTCCAGCGAATAGGAATGCCTGCAAGGGTGTGGGCGTCGGCCACTCCCCGCAGATACTCCATGGCAGCGCGGCTGCCGCTGATAACCTCCCCGATGGCCTCCCACACACGGGCGGTGATCCAGACGAGGTCCCTGAAGGGCACATGGTCCTTGGGCACGAACGACGGCGCGCCGTGCTTCCTCGCAAACGCGGCATATTCGTCCATGATGTACTGCTGCGCGCTGTGGCGCGTGCCGCTGTACGGGACGATCATGACGGGGCGCTTGACCAGCTTGCGCGGGACCTCGCCCCCGAAGTAGTCGAGCCAACTCTTCGCCAACTCGGGGTCACTCTCCAGCATCTTCTGCTTGGCGGCTTTGGCGACCTCGATGTAGATGTCCTGGCGCTCAGGGTCGTCGCTGCAGTTGGTGGCGCACGCCCCGACCGTGTCCCGAAGCATCAGGCTGTAGATGGCGAGGCCATTGCAGGACCCGTCGATGTGGCACGGGATGCGGATGTTCGCCGTGGGGTCATGCCTGTAGCGGCCGTGCTCCAAGCACCACGCCAAGAACTGGAACGGCTCGTCCTGCTCGGCCCACCACATGCAGTCGAGCGGGTCGTCGGCAACCTGCAGGATCAGGTCTTCGTGGTCATCGACCCAAGCCACACGATCCTCGAGGCTGAGTTTGTCGTGCCCCGCGAGGTTGGCCCCGGTGATCTTCCACCAGTTCTCGCCTGCCTCTGTAGTGATCGGCTCGCCCTCGCGGAACAGCAGCAGGGAGCGGGCGATGTCGTCGCCCTGCGGGGACAGGTAGCTCACATGCGAGTAGAGGCGGCCTCGGAAGTCAGCGAACCAAGGCAGGTAGAACCTGTCTTGCTCCAGCATGAGCTTGGCCGTGTACAGGGTCTTGGCGATGTAGACCTTGCGGCTGGTGTTGCTGCGCAACTGCTCCCTGTGGGCTTGCCCAGCCCGCGCAAGGTCACGGCGCTTCTCCACGCTCATGTCTGCCGTCGCTTTCGGCGGCGGGTCCATGGGCTGGTCAGGCATTCCCGTGACATAGATCTCGGACTGGTACAGATGGTCGATGACCTCGTACACATCGGCGTTGACTTGCCACGGCACCTCCTGAAGCGTGTTCATGCACGCGAACAGCGGCGACAGGTCTGCCCCCTCAAGCGCCGACATGTAGTCAGCGTTCTTGCTGCGGATGGCGGGCTTCTGGATGACCTCAAGGTTGTGGTAGCCACCCTCCCAGAGTGATGTCCACGGCCGAGGCTTCTCTACGCATGGCATCCAGAACGGGTGCAGAAGCTCCGCATGCTCATGGCTGTCCCGAAGGAAGGCCAGCGCCTCGTCGGTCGCCTGCACATAGCGGTTGCGGCGAACCTGGCCCTTGTTGACCGTGGTCTCATGCTCGATGGCGACGAGCCCCGTGCTTTCCACCATCAGGTCGAGCATGAGCGCACCGAACTGGATGCACTGCTTGCGCTCCCATCCATCGGCCACGAAATCGTTCCGGCGGCCGTAGTGGAACAGACGCTGGATAGCCTTCTGGGGGCGCGTGCGCTCGGCGTGGTTGATTGACTTCCACACCTTCGGGTCGCGCTGACGCACTTGGTCAAGCTGCACCTCATCACTCGCAGCCTGTCCGATCTGCGCGCATGCGCTGGCGAACTTGCGCTTGTGGACGATCTGGTCGAGCACCACTCGGCACACCAAGGCAGACAGGCGCATGAAGTTCCCGTCCTCCTCCATGAACAGGGCGACCTCGTGGAGAGAGCTTGCGTTCCGGCCAGCCTTCCCGTTGACCTGCGTGTGCCAGTCCTTGATCGCACCGTTGAGATCGTGGACGGCGCGCTTGGTCAGAGCAATGCCTGGACCAATCCTGCTGGCGTACTTGTGCTTCTCTGCCCGCTCAACTGTCTTTCTGTACCGAGACTTCCCAAGCTCGGTCATCTGCTTTTCAAGGTCGCGCTGACGCATCTGCCTCCATGTGGTCGATCAGCCGAGAGAGATACCACTGCGCTTTCTTGAGATCCTCAAGCGGTTTGCCCTTGTACCGGAAGCGCCACAGGTACTTGAGGATGTTGCCCTTGCAGTAGCCCTCGAACTCCACGCTCGACATGCTGGCCTCGATGGCTTGGATGGCTTCGATGCTCCCCGCACGGTAGTGCGAGGGCGAGCTAACTTGGTCAGTCAATTAGAACTCCTCGGAGATGATCCAGCGCCACACCGCATTGTTGTGCGACGATTCCGTTTCCAAGGGCACGAAGTCTGTCCACCCGTGTGGCATGCCCATCAACGCCTCCACGAACGGTGCGCTCAGTTGCAGGCCAGTGTTCACGCGGTACTTGGTCCCAATCGCCCTCGGGGCCTGGCGGCCAAGCAAACCATTCGTGGGGGCCTTGTCGCTGGGACTCGTCCCGTCCTTCCAATCTCGCGCTGTCGGGGTCGCCCACTGCCTCGCCGCGTCGGTTAGCGTCCTGCCAGCGTGACGGCCACTGCTCGTAGAGTAGCCTGCTGCTCCGCAGCTTTTGGAATCCCCCGCTACGGCTGTAGGCCAGAACAAAGACTCGCCGTCTTTGATGTGGCGCGCCTGCGGTTTCGGAAGCGCTGTATACTCCCCAAGCGCAAGTGTACCCCAGTTCTCCATCGAGATCCTCGAGGATGTCTTGGAGGCCGCGCTTGACGATTCCGGGGACATTCTCCAGAGCAACAACTGCTGGCCGCACTTCGGAGATGATTCTTCGGGTGGACGGCCAGAGCGCCCTCGGGTCTTTGTCGGCAAGTCCTCTGCCAGCAACGGAGTAGGGCTGACAGGGAATTCCGGCAGCGATGAGAGAAACTCGCCCACGCCACGGGATGCCGTCAAAGGTGTGCAGATCAGACCAAATAGGGCACGGGTCCAACCACCCTTCTTGCATGCGCGCTGCCAAGACGCGAGCGGCATATCCTTCCCTTTCGACCATACAGACTGTGCGAGAGCCTGGAAACGCCAGTCGGAGGCCGAGGTCGAATCCTCCCACTCCTGAACAGAGAGAGAGTACTTGGGGACGAAAAGCCACATCAATCATCGTAGTAGTCGCGGATGCGCTGCTCTGACCGCCCAGCGGCCACACAGAGCGACCAAAGGAAGAACAGGCTCAAGCCTGAACAGACGAGAATGGCGGTCATTGCTGCGCTCCCGCTTTGACGCTGCTGATCACGCTCTCGCCAGCGTGAGTGATGATGAACCCTTCGAGCATGCAGTCCAGATTGCGGTCGAGCAGGCGGTAGATCCTTTCGATCCAGCCCCTGTCTTCCCAAGCCCGGAGGCGCGCTCGAGCAACTGTGAAGTCTGCTGTGCCATGGACGAGGGTCCACGGCTTGTTGTGCTTTCCCTTTGAC
>Ga0070745_1000784_pt1 | contig 18401 bp, 23 predicted proteins | sample VirMetDEL_Mar_4_FD_77438 | JGI IMG/M metagenome (GOLD analysis project Ga0070745, IMG submission 77438) | Aqueous microbial communities from the Delaware River and Bay under freshwater to marine salinity gradient to study organic matter... | ecosystem: Environmental > Aquatic > Marine > Coastal ...
AGAGAAGCCCTTGGCTACGTCATGGACATGGAGGATCAAGGGTAGCATGGAAGACCTGGGGGAAGCACTAATCATGGATGGCTTCGACGATTGCATCGCCGGGGTCGTAGAACGCATTGGTCAGCCGCCTATCATCTGCTATGACAGAGACAAGGTTCTGGATAAGTTGATGGGCCAGGACATGGATTACGAAGAGGCCGTAGAATATTTTGAATACAACCAACAGGGAGCTTGGATGGGAGAAGGAACCCCATGCTTCATCCGTCAGATAGAAACTGAACCCTTTGACCCTAGTCTTAATTGAAAGTAGAGAAGCCATACAACTCAGGTCAATGGACTAAGGCTCGTTACAGGAGCTTTATTATGTCAGCACTACGTCGTGCTCAATGGCCTGTTAAGTATGAAGCTATCCGCTCTGCCTTTGTCCGTGATGGTGTAAACCCCGCAACAGGGCGCAAGTGTAAGCTGCACAAGTGCTCTGATTGCGGGGAACTATTCCCAGCCAAAGACATGAGAGCAGATCACATTGACCCCATCGTCCCGGTCACTGGCTTTGACAACTGGGATGCGCTCATAGCCAGATTGTTCTGCGAGATAGGTGGCTTCCAGGCTATCTGTGTGGAGTGCCACGCCGTCAAGACCAAGGCCGAGAACGCAGAGCGAAAGAAAAACAAACAGGTGAACAAATAATCACCATACCCTAAAATTTAAATATCTTTGAATATCAATAGTTTACGAAATAATTGAAAAAAAGTTATCGACTTATCCCGGCCATCTGTCATAACTATAAACCATCGCACGTCTGCGACACATAAAAACTAAACCAAAAGTAAATAAAATGAATACACTAGACACACCACCACCTCAAGAGGACATGAAGTCAGAACTATTAAAGGTGTCGGCACCAGAGGCTCAAACAGCAACATTAAAAGAAATGCCGGATCAAGGTGGCTGGCAAAAGACCTTTGCCTTTCCCAATGGTTACGGAGCATCTGTCGTCACTCATAAATTTTCATATGGCCTAGAGCTTGCATTGCTTGACGAAGGTAAAAACATAATTCAGCACCCAGAGATTACCGAAGACGTGGAGGGCTACCTCAATAGCGACACCGCTAATGATCTGCTGCATAGAATTTCAAAACTTGAAAGACACCGGGAAAGCAACTCTTCAGAGAAGCCCTCTCCGGGCATCCAAAAGGTTCAGTTGGGTGTATCCACCAAATCAACTAGCAAAAGGTTCACGGACTATTTTCACACTCGTATTAACGAGATGGTAGAAAATTCAATCGACAGCTTTGGCGAAGAGTTCCGTGACAGGTATCAAGCCTTCGCTGACCAACTAACTGACCCCAAGGTCAAAGACAAAGAGTTGATGGTCGATGATGACATCCTCAAAAACTTTATCCAAGATTGCGACGCACGTGCTTGCCTCGACTACAGAGAAGGTCATTTAGATGATGACCCTTATGCACAAGACCAAATAGCTGGTGGCAAATGGCTGGACAAACTTTACTGGAAGCTTGCTGATGCACATCCGCAGTATCGTGTCAAGGAAATAGTAAGCACTTGGCAGGGTAGCAAGCTTGTTTCACTGTCTTACAAATAACCATTACAACCAATAACATTATGTCAAGAACAAAACCAAGATCAACGGGGTCATCAAACCCTGCCACCAAGTTCCTTCAATGGAACACACAAGCTTCCGCATGGGAGTTTTACGATAAGGAAGCCCAGGAGTCTAAAACACTACCACAAGACACGGGTTTTATTATCCTCGATCAACTCATTACCGCCAAGGGATGGGACGATAGGAAGAACAGCGCAATCTGGGCTAACGAAGTGTATACCGTAGGAGACAAACTTACTCTCCGCAACAAGGATGGTATCGTTGCTTCCGGCGTTTGGTCTGAGGTTAAGACTGTGCATGGTGTTAAGTTCACCAAGTCTGTCTACGCTATGGCCAAGGTTGGCGAGGGTTACGAGCTTGTTAACTTTCAGCTCAAGGGCTGTGCTCTTACCGCATGGATTGACTTTGAGGACAAGGTAGGTGGCTCCAACAAATTAGAAGGAGACATTGTAGTAGCAGTTACCGAGGCAGTCGAAGACCGCAAGGGTGCTGTAACCTTCAACAAGCCAGTCTTCAACATTGTATCTAACACACTGTCCAATGAAGCTGCACTCCAAGCAGACAGGATGGATGGCACACTACAAGAATACTTGTCCTCCTACCTCAAGGTAGAGAAGCCCACAGAGGACAAGGAAGAGGAAGAGAGTGAGCCAGAAGTAGTTTACTCAGAGCCAGCCGTTGTCGCCGACCCCTTCTAGGCATACCTGATAGCCCTTCCCCTTCGGGGGCGGGGCTTTCTTACATTAACGCACAAGATATAATATGTTTCCCAAAGACGCAAAAGAACGAAAGACCTACCCCGTAGCAACCTTCACTAAGGACTACTTCCCCCACGCCTTGATTGCTTTAGCCCACCACAGCTACATAGCCCAACAGCAACACGGCGCACCTACCAATGGTAAGCCCATGCAATGGCACAAGGATAAGTCTGTTGGAGACGAGAACCAACTCATGAGACACTTCATGGAGGGTGACCGAGTTAGCACAGCCTGGAGAGCCTTAGAGCTACTTGAACGCGAGGAACTACTTAAACTTGAACTAACCAAATCATAGCCATGCAAGAACTAGACTACATAGACCACTTCCGCATCATCATGAGTCCCCGCAAACGCTTCTTAGACCAGATAGTGAAAGCACTGGAACCAATGAATGATATAGTTGGAAAAGAAGAAGAGATAGAAGCTATCCTACAGAGTGCTGAAAACATCCTTGAAGAGATCCACGACAAGTATACCCAGGATCAGCACATAGCGATAGCCAAGTTTTATTCTGAAGCTAAACAAACCGTTGGACGCGGCATCCTTTCTGGACTAATTAAAGAGTAATGGAACAACCTCACAACTTAGAAGCAGAAGAGGCTTTGCTGGCCTGTTGCCTGTTGGACAATGTTGCCTACGACAGCATCAGCACCATCGTCAATGCAGACGATTTCTACAGCAACGCCAACAAAATAATTTTCAAGGGCATAGCCAAGCTGTGCTCTTCGGGTGAAGAGTTCTCTGAGCTTGAACTTGATGAGTTGTTAAAGCGTGAGGGGACAGACAGGGAAGCGGGTGGACTGAGCACCATAATGCACCTACAGAGCCAGGCTAGTAGCTCTACGCAAATAGTAAGCCATGCCAAGATTGTAAAAGAGAAGTCTAAGTTACGTCAGATTATTCGCACATCACGCATCGCGATTGAAGCAGCTACAGAGAACCAAGACCCGGACGTAATCATTGCCGACATCGAGAGATCTGTTACTGCTACACTAGACAACGGCTCCGCTGATGACCCCTCAATTAGATCAGCGGCTGAGTCCCTACGTGAAGACTTCAAGAAGATGGCAGAGGGAACCTACAGCACCTTCGCCCTACCAACTAGGATCAAACAGCTAGACGATAAGCTCAGTGCTGGTGGCATAGCCAACGGAGAGGTAATGGTTGTTGCGGCTCCTACCTCCTGCGGTAAGACCTGCATAGCCTTGAACGTAGCCTTGCAGAATGGCGTGACCCACAACAAGCCTGGTCTATACTTCTCCTTTGAGATGCAGGCTAAGAGCCTAGCAAAGCGCATGATACAGACCTGCTCTGCTGTGAACCTCAACCAGTTCCAAGAGGGTGTGCTATCCCCAGAGAAACAAAGGAGAGTGTGGGATGCTACTGAGAGAGTAGAGAACGCCCCCATCTTTACAGAGCACTACGTTAGAAACATAGACGAACTGCGTTCACGTGCTCGTATGTATAAGCGTAAACATAACATCGAATGGATAGTCATAGACTACCTACAGCTAGTCCCTTGGAACACCAAGCTCAAGAAGCACGACGGTATCGCAGAGGTTAGCCACCAGATCAAGCTCATGGCTATGGAACTGAACCTACCAGTCATTCTCTTGGCGCAGGTGAACAGAGAGGGAGCCAAGCGTGAGACAGGTATTACTCTATACGACTTGAAGGATTCCGGGGACATCGAGAACGACGCAGACATTATTCTCTTGCTATGGCCTAACGGTTCAGACACAAAGGAAGCTACAGTCCACAATGACCCCGTCCACGGCACACACATTTGCATCAAATACAACATAGCAAAGCAACGTGAAGGTGAGCGAGATCAGTATGGCAAGTTCGTCTTTCAAAACAGCATAGGCAGATTTAGTTAACCCATCCTACTAACTATCATAAATATGACACAAGAACACCTAACTCAGAAGCAAGCCTACGACCTCTACTTAGAAGGTCTTAGTTACCATCAAATCGCTGAAGACTATGATACAACCGCAGAAGCTGTGCGTTCTAAGATTAGGCGATACAAAGCTACTGTCCCTGCCGCCAAGGGTAACGAGCGTGTCCTTGTCATAGCTGATACTCACTGCCCAGCCATGCACCACGGCTACATTGACTTCCTAATCTCTATCTTCCACAAGCACAAGTGCACACGTGTTGTTCACATCGGTGACCTGGTAGACTGGAATGCTATCAGCTTCCACGAGAAAGACCCATCCATGCCCAGCGCAGCAGACGAGTTTGTAGCGGCTTCTAAGCAGGTCAGAGCACTACACAAGGCGTTCCCTGAGGTAGACTACCTTATCGGTAATCACTCCGCTCTACCAGAGCGTAAGGCTCAGAGTGTTGGACTACCACCAGAGGTAATACTTAACTTCAAAACATTATGGGGACTTGACGGATGGGAAATACATCCTAGGTTTACCGATCTATTGATTGACAATGTTATATACAGACACGGAGACAAAGAAAAGGGAGGACAGATGTCAGCCCTGAAGAACGCTCAGGCTCAGTTCAAGTCTCTGGTCATGGGTCACCTCCACGCACAGGCTGGTATCAACTACCACGCCAACCAGGACGGTGTTGTCTTTGGTATGAACGTAGGCTGTGGTGTAGACCATAGTCACCCTGCCATGAACTACGGACGTATATATGCTGCTCGACCTGTGCTAGGCTGCGGTGTTGTCTACTCTCCTAAGCTTGCTTTCTTTGAACCAATGTTTATCTAACTATGATCTACGAACATAAAATACAAATGGACAACATCTATGGTGACACAACTGATGTCACTGTAGAGTTTGAAGCCGACAAGCCCGGAGGCAGAAGCCCAGACATAAAAGGTATATACTACCTTGAGTCTGACGAACCACTAGACAGCGAGGATATTGTATATCTGTTTGAGTGGCTAGAGAGAGACGCTGACCAATGGAAACTAATTTCACACAACATAACATAAATGCAGACAACCAATACCCAATCCGTTTACAAGATTAACTCAGAAGACATTCTATCTAAAGGGCTAGAGGCCATGACTAGATCGTGTGAAGCTCTGACCAAACAGAATGAAACTTTAAACAAGGACATAGATAACTTGAAGAATAAAGTTAATATGCTCCAGCATCGCCTCCTGTCTAACGCAGAGGAGCGAGAATAACTTTGTTAGTGTCTCAGCTGCAAAAGAGTAAGTCGTGAGTGCTCCGGATAAGGTCGTATTCAACCTATTATAAGGGGTTGCCGTTAGCCAGCCCTTCCAAACCACGACGCTAACAAACTAAGGTCCTCCAGGTAACTGGGGGGCTTTTTTATTGTCCCCTACAGGACTCCCCTAATTCTTAGTGCCTGAAGCACGGAGTCGGATAGAACACCCTTGCGCCTAAAGTCGTTTATCATGCTAGGGTTTCTGGATAGATAATCTACCTTCTCATCTGTATCCATGTTCCGGATCAACGTATCCTTTTGATTCAACCCCCTGCTTGCATTCTTCTGCTCGCGAATCCACATATTCATTAGCTTCTTGCCCGTGCTTGGGTCGGTCCGCATGTACTTCTTTATGTTGCTACGCTTCTGCTGCATGGTATCGCCCTGCTCGTTATATATATCAGATGTAGATTGCTTCAAGACCCGAGGTAAATCCGACGGAGAGTTGTCTAAGATTTCTAACACTCTCCTAGACGAAACCTTTGCGTTCTTGAATATCTCTATGCGCTCGTTCTCGTCGTAGCCTAGAGTAATCAAACTCTCGTTGTTCTTGGACAAAGCGGCAAAAGCGTCTGAATAAATCTTGTTAGCTTTTTCGTAAGCTTGGTTTAACTGTGCCTCTGATGGCTCTCCAAATTTTAATAACTGATTGTAGTCTGACTTGGCCTCATTGGATAAAGTGTTGGTGTTTCTAATTGTAAACATTGCAGCCTCACCCACGTCAAACGGGTTGATACGTGCTCCCAACTGTCTTGCCCCAACCTCTTTGAGTGTGAGGTCACCCTTACCTAGTCGAGCCTTCTCTAGCTTCTTTAGCTCTCTGCTGAACCCAGGTCTAAATGATTCCGTCAGGAAGAATCCCAAACGCTCTCTGGCTTGATCTAACTTGTCTACTTCCTTGGATATTAGTTCACCTCGCTCGTCTCGGTTAGCCAATGCTTGATACGCTGATTGAAAGACGAAGGAACCTTCTCCTATAAACTCTTCTGCCATTAGTGCAATGACTGACTGCTCGCTGTCCCCGCTCAAACCAGCCTGTAGGGCAGACAAACCAAGAGCGTGCGGCACTACATAACTGGGGTTGGCTACCCATCCCGTGCGTCCTCCCTCGTCTAGCTTAACTAATTGTTTTCTGTTCTTGTCCCAAGGCGCATACGCAACGTCACGAAGTGCTTCTTCTTTCTTATCGTCTACCCCTGATGCAGCCTTGACTCCCTCGATTGCGGCGTAGGTTCCTCCATACACACCAAGCAAAGAAGCAAGTCTCTTGCTTCCTTCAACTCTCATGCGAGTTACGTTAGCTGCTCCTAGTTCCCCAAACTCTTCACCAAAGTTTCCTGCTATCATACGAGCAATCATCTTACCTTGGTTGTATTGGTTCCGGGCAAACTCAGATGTGAACGATGCGAACTGTGGCATAACACCCCAACGAGAGAGGGTGCGGACTACATTACTCAACTTATCGTAATTCTGATAAGTGTCGTTGATCATCATGGCAGCCTGCTTCTTGACCACCTCGTCGCTGGCATTAGGGAACATCTTGCGTACAGTGTTCTGGTTGGCTTTCCAACCCACATACCTGCCCAATGTATCAGGAACCTGGTATGCTTTACCAACTGGGTCTAGTCCCTTTTGTAACCACTTGGAGAACGGTCCTGCATCCAGGGTTGATCTTATGTCTGATTCTAGGATGTTGGCATTCTTGATGCCATACTTGGACATCTCCTCGATCTCGTCCAGCAATGCCTTGCGAGCCTTTGGAGTCTTGTCTAAACCTTCCATTGCTCTAGAAACCAAGGGGACATCAGCCAACGCTAAACGTAACCCACGTGACGCATTGTTAAATGGATTGATCCCCATGCCCAACAGGTTAGCAGTATTACCATATACCTGCACGGGATAGGCTACGGTATTGAACAAGACCTTTACACCCTTGGACAAACCAACACCTGCTCTGTATAAATCTTGTAGGCCATTAAGGAATATGTTGTCCATCTTCTCGGAGCCATTGCCAACATACAATTCATTGAGTGCTGTTTGAACCTGTGGATATGCAAATAATCCAGAACCTTCCTTGCCTGTTCCCCGCAGCACAAGCTCAACCATTTCATTATCTGCCTTGGTGGTAGAAGCTATGCCAGCATCAACTAGTTCTTTGCCTAGGATGACATTAGTTCTTTCTCTTGCTACTGACTTAGCAACGCCAGTTAGTGTTCCCCTCATGCTCTCTACGGGGTCTTTGATTTCTCCTAACCAAATCTTTTCTGCTTCACCAGGAGTCTTTCTTTTCTTAAATACAGAGTCTATTCCATTGCCAAGAAGCCCTCGGGGGTCTTCGCGACGGGTAGATGCAAAAGCTTTTTCTAGCCTATCAAGGTGCTCGTTTGCATTAGATGAAGCTGTCTTAAAATCTTCGCCTCTCTTCACGCCAGCCTCAACCAGTTCATTCATAACCGCTTGTCTTTGTTTATCGGTGGGCTTATAGTTGGGATCTAGAAAAGCCTTATACTCTCTCCTAGCATAAAGCTGGCTTGAGTTCATTGAGTCGTTAATAGTTTGCCTTAGCTTCTCTCTGGCCTCGTCATCTAAGGACTTGTATGCTCCGTCATCAATTAGCTGTATGGCTTCCTTCTGCAAAGCTTGTCGAGCCTCATCATACTTTGTTAGGTCAGCACCAAGAACCTTAGCTACATCGTCTGACATCTCGCCAGTATCTAAGAACTTATTGATAGGTGCTTCTAGTAACGGATCTTTCTTTATTGCTCTTGCAGTCTTGGCTCCAATCCTACCAGAAATCTCTTCCGCTGTCTTAATGATTCTAGAGAAATCAATGGTGGCTTGTTGAGCCTTTGTTCCTACAATTTTAGAGGGTGCTACCGAGGCTAGTATCTTTCCCATAGTTCCAAGGTTTGCCTGGGGCTGTGTTAGAGCTTGTGCTGCTGCTCCGCTCCTTGCTCCATCCTTAGTTTCTTGTATGCCCCTTAGTAGTACTCCTTCTCCAAACTCTATGTCATCAGAGGCATTTTGAGGGAAGAATGATAAATCTTTGAATGTAATCTCTTCTCTAGCTATAGCATCATCTATTTGTTGTGGTGTCTTACCTGCAAACTTCTGTCCAATCTTAGTGGTCACACCACCTAGCGCACCACCAAACAACGCACCTGCTCCACCAAACTGAGCTAGCTCTCCTGCTGTGGGCAGACGGCCTTCATCTATCACAGCCCTTGCTGTAGCGTCTGTAACGCCAAATGCAGCACCTTTACCTGCTTCCCTAAGTGCAACACTACCAAGTCTCATTCCTCCCTGTGCGCCCTTGCCTACGCCCCCAGGGATAGCACCAATGGCTGCTGCTGCTATAGCACGACCCATAGACTTATCTTCCTGCCCCTCGATGTCCTGTGCAAGTAGGCTACCAAAGAATGAAGCTGTTGCTCCACCAAGAGCACTACCTATGGCGGCTCCCGGAACTGCTCCTACACCAAAGAATGCAGAGCCTAATGTGCCACCAAGGATGCCACCAAGAACAGAGCCACCAATGCCAGCTCCTACCTCTACGCCTACACCTTTTACAATGTCTCCAGCACTAGGGTCTGTTGGTTCACACAATCCCGTATCATTATTTAGGGTATATCCAGTAGGGCATTGTGTCTCAAGCGGAGTTCCAAATTCAGGAACATTAGAAAAATCACTTTGAAATTGAGTAGATTCTTCAACGGGAGTTCCAAATTCTAAAAATTCCTCAACAGGAGTTCCAAATTCAGGTATTTCTCTTGCCATTATATTAACGTATATCCAGCAGCTTTTGCTTCCTCGACTTGTTCAACGGGAACATTTCTTCGTTGAACTCCGTCTGGGTGCATCATTATTGATGTAGCCCCACTGGTGTTACTCTTGCTACCATCATCGCCCCTCATAAACTCTACGGATGGGTCAAATATATCAGAAACCTTTCCTCCCATTTGCTCAATAACATACATAGCTGCCTGAGTCTCGTCTTGTAATAGTCCGTCTTGCAACATTTCTCGAGCAACCTGAAGAGTCTCCCTGTATTTCTCAGGTTCAGTTTGTTGATATCGATTTATGTAGGCTTGTATTCTTTCATTGTCAAGAACCCGGCCTTGAACCCTATACTCTTCGTATTGTTCCTTGAGTTGACTTATAGCACTGTTTTGTTGAGCTTGGAATGCCTTAACTCGTGCGTTATAATCTTTTGTTTTTTCTCTTGCCCCCTTTGGAACAAACTTACGAGCTTCTTCAAAGGACATTTCACCGCCTCTGTCTGTTCCCTCGGTGCGAGAGTCAGCTATCCGTGTGTCACGTTCTTGTAGGGTTTCACCAGGACGAACATCACGCTCCTCTAGTCTAGCTAGTCTATCTAACGAAGCTTGATTAAACGCAGATCTGTCATCTCCTTGCGAGATCATACGACCCTGTGCGTCTGTTTTCATTCCCATACCTTGACCACTAGGAAGATTAAGTATAGCATTTATGGTGGGTGCTCCAAAGCGTTCCTGAAGCATGGCCCTTGTTTCGTCTCGACCCATAGGTGCATTTGGTCCTCTAAAAGAATCATTAACCTGATTGAAACCATCTAATAATTGGCCACCCAAACCAGAAGGTGTATCAGGAGATTGAAGGAAGGGACTTATAGACTCTTGCGTTTGTGGCCCCATAGGTATACTTGAAGGACTCGCAACAGGCTCTGCGTAGGGATTTTCATCAAAAAATTCAAAAGGAAGTTTACGTTGTGCAGCACTATATGAATCGCCAAATGAAGGACGACTAGGATTTGCAAGATAATCAAACCCGGCCATTCCAAATTGACCCAATGAAACTGGCACGGTAGCCACATTCTCAACTTTCCCTTTTAATAAATCTAAAATTCCTTGCCCAAAATCAAGTATTCTGGATTGAGGGTCGGCGGCTGGTGGAGCAGGAGTTTGATAATCAGGTTGATTTATCATGTCTACAATTTGAGACGCAGACATACCATCCGTTCCATAAAAATCATCCTCGGTAATTGGGGGATAGTCGAACTGAGGGGCTTGCTGAGGCGCACCAAAGCTCTGCTGACCTAGCAGAGAAACTGGTTGCATCATGGCGTTCGTAGTAGCCGCTTGGTTCATAGTCATACCTGCGGGTAAACTAAACGACGAAGGCTCGACGTTGAATTGTGAAAATGGATTGTAGTTAATAGCCATAATAAATTAGTAGTTATCGAGCATTCATGCTAGCCAAGGCTTCCTCGCGTGTAAATCCTTGGGAGGCAAATGAACTACCAGGTATGTATGCCCTGCGGGGCTTGCCTCCCAAGGCTTCCTCGCGTGTAAATCCTTGGGAGGCAAATGAACTACCAGGTGTGTATGCCCTGCGGGGTGGCTCCTGTGACATATTCTTGTTGGGCACAGTTGCCTGATTCATTGAAGAGCCAACTCTATTGCCCTGGCTGCTAACTGGTATTGGCCTAGATTGACCAAAAAGAGAGTCCATAAAACTACCTTCTTGCCCAGTAAGACTAAACAGTTGATTTGCTCGACTTAGATAATTAAACAATTCTCCTACATTTTGACCGCCTCCCAATAAAAATTGCGTTGGGTTTTGTGTAAATTGCCTTAAAGATCGCTGTAAAGAAGTTGCCCTTTGTTGTTCGGGAGTTACCGTAGGCGCAGTTCTATAATTTTGCCAATATCTGCCAGAGACAGCTTTCATTTCTTCACCACTAACTGGTTTTCCATCAAGCATATAAGTTCTATTTGCAATTTCGCGAGCAGCATTACGATCTTTGTTTTCTTGAATTTGTCGATCACGCCTTGATTGCTCTAACTCAGCTTCTCTTTGAGCTAATTGAAATTCAGCCGCATCTCGCTGGTATCGCTCTGCTCTTTCTTTAAACTGTTGTTCCTCAGGCTCCTCAGGGGTAAGTTGACCTACCCCCCCCGCACTTGCTCTTAGTTTACCGAAAAGAGCGTTTCTTTGTTCTTCTGTAGCTACGGGGTATCTGTTCGTGTTTGTAATTCTAATTGCCATAGTGTTTTAAATAAAGGGGTTAATAATGTTACATGGCTCCCATGCCAAATAGTGAATTATAAATATTGTTAAAGCCCATTTCGCTGGCTTTCATCGTAGGGCTTTGAAATCCTGAATCTCCTTGGCCAAATATAGTGCCTGGGGCGGCTCTTTGAAATGCGCCTAAATTAAACTGCTTCATTGCTTCTATCCCTGTATTATATTTTTCTTGCTGCGTTGGTGGTAATCCCATCATAGCCCTTCCTTCTTCAGGCGTAAATCCTTGCGAAGCAAAACTTGTACCAGGTATATACCGGGGTCTGATGTCCCCAATGTCAGCGCTGCGCGAAAACGATTCTGGTATTACTCCTGCCACTCTTCCAAATTGATTAAAGTTATTCATAATGTCTTAAATAAAGGGGTTAGTCCTATTATACCATAGGGGGTAAGGGGGTTAGTAATTATAAAAATTCAACACTTAAAGACGAAGAGGCACTGGCACTTCCAGTGTTTGGTATGCAAATATCGTCAGGGAACTCAATAACAATGCCCACGCTTAAGGAAGCATTGAAAAAAACGGGAACAGTAGATGCGGGCAACGTCCTAGTCACCGAGCCACTTAAACTAGGAAAACCGTCTATGGTGCTTCCAGAGCTGTCAAAAAATAGTATATTGCTCGATGAGTCAATTGTCTGACCAGCACTAGCTGAAGCTAAACCATTGTAAGTTATTTTAATTTTAAAACTTTGCGTTGCTTGATAAGCAAAGCTTAACCCTGTTACTATTGTAGTCCCTCGATTAGAACTTGCCGAATTGCTTGCAGAAAAATTACCAGTGGCGGTTTTTACTGATCCAGAATTAGAGGTTGCCGAACTTTCAGTAGGTGAATCTCCACCTGGAGTAGATTCACACCCGGTATGTGTAGTTAAAGTTTTATTAAGAACGTCGTTATACCTCCAAGGCCAAGCTGATGAAGAAGTGTAATTGGCACAATTAACTGGATAAACACTGACATCAGCAAAGTTACCAACAATAAGTGGGTCTTGCTCATTTAAAAATGAGTAGGATGAACTTGCAAATGGACCTGCTCTTAGTATAGCAGCCATTATTATGGGTCTTCTAATTTGGGTCCAAGTTGCCCGTAAACACTTGCCGAGTGTGGTCTATTATTAATAATAACAATAACTCCAAACGTGCCAAGAGGATCATCCGTTTGTTCTTCTGGCAATTCACCGTCCTCTGCCCCAGTTTGATCTTTAGTATCGTCTGGGAAATCTCTTCCAGTCGTAGTTCCACGTAGTCCAGCAGCAGCCTCTCTTTCGTCCATCGTTGGGTCATCTTGACCCCTGCCAGACATTGTATCATTTAACCCAGCAGCAGCCTCCCGTTGATCTATTGAGGGCATTCCGCTCCTAGACCCCGTTGAAGCATCTTGACCCGCTCCCCCTCTTTGCCTGTCTTCTTTAGAGTCTCGATCTAGTCGATCTTCAGCTTTCTGCTTTTCGCCCTCTAATCGGTCAATCTCAGCCTTTACTGCCCTTGATCCAAATTACCGCTAGTGCTATCCATTCTACCAGATGATTGATAGTCTTTTAGATTTTGTATTGCGTCATCAATGTTTTGTCTAGTTACCGGGTCAACTAAATTTTCTAAATTTTCATTGCGTTGCCGACGTTGACGCTGCCTATTAAGAGATGCTTCATTGCTTCTTTCCATATCTTATTATTATAATGTTAATTCGCGATTGATTGGAAGCGCAGGGTTTCTGCCTGTTACATCTCCAGAAACAGTAGTAACCTCATAAAAAACTGTTCCATCTTGAGCAGTTAAAACTGGGCGAACGTCCCTTCTTATAATTCCAGATGTTTTGTAAAGTTCGTTTTTATCAGCCGTGTCATTCCCAAAGCCAAAAGCTTGTGATTGTGTTTCAGATACCTCTTCTTGAAACTTAAATTCACCCCCACTTATATACGGTTGCCTAGAACTTGATCCTGACAGCGTAGCAGAAGATTGAGTATCTACAATAAAATGTCCCCTAAATTCTGAAATACTACTGCTTGCCCCGAAAGATTGTGAACGTCCAACCTCGGTAGATGTGTTGCCGCCAGCATCTACTAAGGTAACGGCTCTTCCTACTCCACCAGAAATTCTATGGGTAACTTTTAAAACTGAACAAGACAAACCAGATATATCAAAGGCAAGCTCAGTTGTATCTGGCATTGAGTCTTGTATGTTAACAACAACAGTAGCTTCAACTTGTTGTTTGCTGGGTGGAATACTTTCAATGACAACAGTTTTTCCAGAAACATTTGAAAAGCCAGAAATCTGGTTTCTATTCCTGGGAGCTATTTCGCTGCTAGTCGTGCAAGAAACTTGCCCGGGAACGTCTACAAATGCTACATCCTTGTAGGTCTGGGTTGTTTTAATGATTGTTCCCTGTAGCGCAGTTCTAGAAAATCTAACGAATCCATTTTCTTGAGTTTCGGAGGAATCAATTAATGTTCCAGTAGGGGTAATTGCAGTGCCAACTGAGTCTATAGTAACGTATGTTGTGCCTGGTATAGCACTAGGTCCCGGACTTTCTGTCCTTCGTATCTCTCCAGCACCACTAACAAATGTCTTTCTGATAGTGTCTATGCCCTCTACATTCGACGTTGATACGCCAATCTCCACACTTGGTGTAATAGATGGATTGGGAGTTTCATTGAACGCTTCAACTGTCTCTGTGCGTATCTTACCAATTCCTGTGCCTCCACTTCCCTCATTGATAGTTCTGCTTATCACTCCACTCTCCAGCCATGTCTCCGTAATACTAACAAAGCCTGATTCATCTGGGTCTTTAGTCCCCGATGTAGCTTGAGCTAGTGTTAGTGTAGCTGTGCTGTATCCAATAGCGGAATGGCTAATTGTGCTTGTTCCTACAGTTTTACCATAGCTTGTGCCATCCTTAGCTATAAGGCGACGTATAACCCTACGCAGGCCATTAAGCTCTACGTCTACTTTTTCTGCCGCCTCTTCAACGAAAGAACTAGTTAGGGTCTGATACCTAAAGGTTATTACATACTCGCCAGTCTGGGTGTAACCAGCTCCAACGCTAGTAAGAACCATGTCCGTATATGCTTCACCAGTTCTGGCATCAATGCCATCAACTGCCATGTGGGCATCATACAATGTTCCAAAGTCAGCAAATATCTGATCTTTGTTTTTGTCATACCAGGCTTCTGTATCATTCTTTGCCTGACAACGCACGACCATCGCGTATCGTCCACCGAATAGTTGTGTAACCTCTGGCTTTTTGCCATAGATTTTTAATCTCTTAGTTCTGTGAAATACTGCCATTATGATGCGACTGCTTTAATTACTGCAAAGTTAAGTTTGATAGCTTGAGATAAAGAACCTCCGCTTACATTCAAAACACTTATGCTACAGCTACCTGCGGCTACGGCTCCTACGGTAACTTGATATGCTCCCGCTGTTCCAACACTAGCAACATTGACAATAACAACGTCTGTTGCGGCTATCGTGCTATTGGTAAGTGTAAATGCGGCAGTAGCATCGTCTGCTAACTCTTCGGCGTGCATTACTATTTCACCGTTTATTTTATTAAGGGTAACGGCAGTAGTTTTGCTTGTTCCTTGAGTAACAGTGCCACCACTACCAGTCTTATAGCCAAGTGTAGTGCTAGCTAATACATTAGTTCCTGTAACAGGAGCAGCCGTAGTTGCACCAATCGTAGCATTATCTAATGAGGTTATTCTACCTTCGTTATATATAATAGTTCCGTTGGTAGTAACGGCAAAACCATTGGTGCTTACATCAGCAAAGGTCTTATCTGCTTTACGCAGGTCTACCATTAATTCAGGTGCTACAGCAGTTAAGGCCGCATCTGCTGAGAAATATATTTGAGCTGCTTGAGAAGCACTAAGAATAGCTTTGTGCAAGGCGATGTAATTACCAAGGGCAATACCATCTCCGGCATTAGAACCGCCGTCAGAGCCAATTTGAAACTGACCACTGTTAGCTAGTGTTAAAGCAGTCCCAGAAACTCCAACGCCTGTTTGAGCAACATTGTCAACGTAAGCTATTGCATTACCACTACGATCAACGGTAACTACATATACGTGCCATTTGTTATCATTAAGACCTGTTGCTAATGTAAAGTCAGCGGAACCACCCGCGTCCTGCATTGTTAGTATAAGACTACCAGATACAAACTTTAATCTATATCCTGTGCCCGAGAGCTTAGTAAGGACGGGTTCTGTCCCGCTGCTGTCCAACCTTGCCCAGAAAGATAAACTAAAATCTCCTGCATCAACATCTAGTTCAGGAGCATCTGCCAAGCTAAGATACGCGGAAGTGTTAGTAAAGCTAATGCTACGTGGGACAAAGTTTACCTGTGCAGTTGCATCTGTAATACCCAATGTAGTTTTAACAGCAGCAGCACTTGTGTCATCTAAAAAGGTTTTAGCAAAATTACTAATAACAGTGCTGTCGGGTAGAGTAAGTGTTTTTACTCCAGTAAGATCAGCTAGTTCACTATCCATTAATGCTCCAGCAGATGTAACATTTGCGGTATCAGTTACGTCAGCATTAGTCTCAACGGTATCAAGCTTTGCTTCTTGAGCGTCAGTCATCAATCGCTTATCGGTTGCGTCAGTTAGGTTAGCTGTGCTTGCTGTTAGTGTTACACCAGATATTGAACCACCGCTTATACTAACACTGTTAGAAGCCTGAGATGCTATTGTTCCAGCGTCAGAGATTGTGCTAAGAGCCTGTGTTCCGGTATGGTTAGCTCTTTGTATAGCGGCAGCATAAACAGAACTTTGCTGTGTGTCAGCACCGCTGGGAACGTTATCTACTATAAGCGCAGCAAGTTCAATGGTAGCACTTCCTGATGGTATAATAAACTTAGCTCTTTCTCTATTTGGAAAAACAACTTCGTAAACACTATTAATGCCAGATTTACCATTCCTAAACAGAGTTGCACTTCCGTCACCGTTAGCATCACTTGTTGCTGTTACAGTCCCAGGTAAGACAACATAGTCTTGAGTTCCAGAGGATGCCTCAGCACCCGCACTAAGAAGGGTAAAGGTTAACGTCTGATTAGCGTAGTTAGCGTAACCAGCGGTTTTTAAATTAAAGTTTACAGTTGTACTAGCCATAAGTTTTTATATAAATTAACATTTCCAACGCTTTAAGGCTAATGCCTTGCGTGTTGGTCTTCCCTTCTCGTCCTTCATTGGACCCTTAACGCCAGACATCCTGGCACAAAATGATTTCTTTCTAGCTAGCTTCTTGCCTTTTGGATTAGATTCAGTAACAGGGGGCTTGAGGTTAGCACCAGTCTTGCGCTTGAAGTGAGCACGACCAGCCGCCGTAAGTCCTCCTTTTTTGCTTTTGTGTTCCTTCCTCATTTAGTTCTTACCTTTGCTCTTGGTGTATTTGCTACGACTGTTTTTCCTCTGGCTCCTGCTGCTTTCTTTTTTCTAGCTGTGCTTGCTCTCTCTGCTTTCGTAAGACTGAGAGCCTTTCTTTTAGGGAGGCAACGGTCAGGGTTCTTCTTATCCTTCGACGTTCCGCAAGGTCCTTTGATAGATCCATCAGTTCCGATCCTTACCCAGTTCTGTTCTCGCCATTGCTTTAGTTGAGCCATTACTTTCCTTTACGTTTACCACCTTTAGACTTCTTTGCATAGTTAGGGTTCTTGCAATACTTGGATGCAGCCATATTCGCATAGGCGGACGGATACGTGTCAAACGTACGTCTAGCCCAGGCTTTACCTTCCGGGCATATCTTGCCTCCACTCTTTGCTTTCTTAGGCATTGGATCTAGCTTTCGCTTTAGCTGTTTTACTTAAGTCCTTGAAATGAAACAGCTTTACGCTGGTCTTGGTGTGTGACTTATTGGTATGCAGACTTCCGTTAGGCATCTTGTGAGATGAACCTTTATGTAAACTGCCGTCCCTCTTGTAGTGCTTAACGCCTTTCATCGTCCTTATTTCTTCTTCATGCGTCCCTTGCCGCCTTTTTCGCCGCATGAACCTTTACCTGATTTACCTACTGGTTTTTTTCCGTACATAATATTATTTCTTTCTTGTGTTGTGAAAATCGAACAGGACTTTTACTTTCTCTGTTAGAGCTTCTAGGTTGTAGTGCATTCTGGCTAGCACGATGATGAGCGTAATAACGCCAATACCGATAGGCCAGAGAGATGCGACGATTTGTAGAACTTCATTCATTTAATTTGTGATGAACCAAAGTAGAAGCCTACGATGGCCAGGGCAGTTTGCCTAATTTCTGGTAAAATAACAAAGCCCTGCACAGTGTCCCATTGCAGGCTCTTGAATAGCCCTAGAAAGCCGTTTGTCTCTCTACCTATGGTTACCCCTACGTCAGTCCACGCAAAGACGAATGGGGCTATTACAATGGCAAAGACGGTGGATACTACTAGGAACCTACGAACCAACACACCACCATTACGTTTAGCCGCTGCATCTGCCGAAGCATCTGCCGCTTGCTGGGACGTAATCATGCGCTCAAACTGGCGAGCCTGGCTCTCCATCTGTGTCCCAATGAGCTTCATTACGAAGCCACTGATTCCTCCTCCGAGCATTGCTAGTAGTTCTGGTGTCATTATTTCTTTAGTAGTTCTTTGATTACCTTGAATGCAGAAGCAGCCATATAGATGAAGGTCGATAGACCTACGCAAAAACCAAGCACTTCGTTAATAGGTGCTAGTTCAATGGTAGCTATAAAGCCCCCTGTTCCGATTGTTGATCTGTATATAATGTCTTGCATAGTATTTAGTCC
>Ga0070745_1000785_pt1 | contig 18397 bp, 24 predicted proteins | sample VirMetDEL_Mar_4_FD_77438 | JGI IMG/M metagenome (GOLD analysis project Ga0070745, IMG submission 77438) | Aqueous microbial communities from the Delaware River and Bay under freshwater to marine salinity gradient to study organic matter... | ecosystem: Environmental > Aquatic > Marine > Coastal ...
CAAACACTGCTGGTATAGCCTGTCTGCTGATTTCTTCAATTACGATTGGTTCTCTAGTAACCATTCCTAGTTTAGGACTTGTAATTTGCTTTAGTGCTTTAACAATATCCTTTGCGATATCTTCTCGTTTGCTCATCTAATCAACCTATCCTGCACAAATTCGTGTGTTTCGCCTTCAGCATATGTGCCGTCCTCGTTGCTATCGTATTTGATACCAAACCCGAATTCTAAGTCTAATTCTTCATTAAACTTTTCACGATAAAAGTCAATTTGCTCACGGAAAGCATCACCCTCTGGACGGAAGTTACTCAACATTGGAAAGATGTAGTTTGCAAGTGCTCTGTAAACACAACACTTGGTCCACTGTGTTTCATCTAACTTAGTTGCGTCCCATGCCGCACCAACTCTATGCAGACGATAGATGGTGTTACTGGCATACTCTTGATCAAACCAACGCACTTTAATCATCTTTTCGATATCAGTTTGTGCCTTGTTTAATTGTTCGTCAAAATCACCAATACCATGTTCCGTAATATCTGGAACGTATTCTATTAAGTCTGAGGTTGTTGCGAATGCCATAAGTTTATCCTTTTATATCAGTTATTAAAGAGCTGCGTCACCTGTGATTTTACAACCTTTAACGTTGTCGATGATTCCTGCACCCCATGCTGCTGATGCAACAACTTCAAAACCACGAAGTGATTCGTCACGCTGTAGAGCAATGCGTAGGTCACGCTTAAGAGCCATACCAATCGCTGCTGGGTGGAATACTGCACCAACCATGTCATCGCTTACGTCGATGTCAACTGCTGCTGATTCATAAATGTCAACTCCGCCGATGCGGCCAACAAAGTATTCACGACCTGCTGCATTTGCTAGATCTGGTGAAGCACCGTAGTTGCCACCTGCGTTAAGAAGTGTTTTCTTAACATTGAATGCTGCGTATGGGTGTAGCACACATACTAGGCCTTGCATTGGAACACTGTTTGCACGTAGTGTTGCGGCTGCTGCCATGATTGACTCTGGAGTAACTTCTGTGCCAGCTGCGCCAACACCGTTTGTGAAGCTGTTGAATAGGTCAACAATTGTTTCGTCCATAGCTGCTGCAAGAGCACCACCTAATTGACGTCCAACGTCTGCACCCACATCGCTTGGGCTTGCTTCAACAACGATGTCTTGGATTGTTGACATGTTGCCGTATTCAGCTGCTGTAATGTCAACTGCTGTAACTGCTGCTAGTGCGCTATCGTTTGATAGGTCTGCACCTGCTGTTAGAGCCGATACGGCTGTTGCCGCTGGCCATACTGGGATGCTTGCTGTTAGGCCTGGTGTGCCTGTCATATCATACATGGTAACCAGGTTACGTAGCATAGCATTTTCTTGGAATGTGTATTGAGCTGCTTGTGAGATATTCTCGTATAATACGCCGCTACCTACACCGGTATCAATTTCGTTTGCCATCTTTTAATTCCTTTTGCTATATTAAGATGAATAGAACTTACGAGTGCGTTTTGGATCCATCAATTCTGCATATATCTTACGGTGTTCTGGATTTTTCATGTCTAAATCACTTAAAGATAACTGCTCTGTTTTTGTAGGACGTGGATTACTTTGTGTTCCTGCCCCTGCTGGATTACTGGCACGGAAATAAGGTTTTTGATCTAAAAACTCTTTTACCGCTGCTTCAATGCTCAATGGTTCAGCACTTGCTGCATCATAACGAACATCTCCGCTACCATCTAACACAATTGGATTGCCATTGCTGTCCAATTGAATACTGCTTTTCATTAACGCTGCTACATCACTTGGTGAAACTGCACCATATTTTGTTGCGGCATCTAAAACAGCACCATCTACTCTTACACTTGTTAACTGTGAGCGTAGATTGTTGATTTCGCTATCGTATTGTTCCTTTTGTTGTTTAAGAACATCTTCAAACTTCTGCTTGCGAATTAACTCATCTCTCTGAGCTTTTTCTTTCGCTGCTTTTAGTTCTTGATACTCCGAAACATCGATGTCACCAAACTTCTGTTTAGCCATCTTTTCTGCTCGTTTTGCGATCATAGCGTTTACTTCTTCTTGTGTAAACATACGTTCGCTCTGAGCCTGGTCCTGGATGATTGTTTCTTCAGCACTGTTAGCATTAACTCCAGTAGTCTCGCTGGCTGTGTCCAATGTTGTTTCGGTCATTGTCCCGTTACCTCCTATTGAGTAGTGTTACTATTTATTGATTACGTATTCTAGCTATAACAGTATCAGCAATCTCAGGATGCATACCCTTGATCTGATCATCACTATAACCTTCTGTAACCATTTCTTCGATGTGCTCTAGCACAGTTTCTGGTGTCTGTGTTGGATGCACTTCACCGTTCAAAACAGGGGTTCTAATACTATCCAATATCTGATTGAGTGTTATCTCATCATCAATTAGTAGTTTAGCCACCTGCACTTGAATTTCTTGACTGAGAGCCGGCACAGTAACAAACTCGTTTGCTTTACGGAGTAATTCTAAATCACTGTGCTTGTCTCTAATATCGAAACTTTTCTCATATTCAATCTGGAAATCAGCATCTGGTTGGATGTTTTGCCAATTGAAGAAAAGATCCCATATTTTGTATTCTGCTTCTTGTAGTATTTCTGCAAAGTCTGATAGCCTGCTGTTAAGCATTTGCATTTCAGTTTGCAGCGCAACTCCTGACATTGGGCTGCCTACAGTGCCACGCATACCTGCTACGTGTGCCATTTTGTCAATAGCATCTACATCCATCTGAATACTATCCAAAATACTCTGGATAGTTGAGCCATTTGGCTGGAGCAAGTATGGATTCTTGTCTGCCGGAAGATCTTCTGGAACGGTTATAACCGCACCTGCTCCAGCCGCTGCCTGCGTATCAGCGGTTTTAACAAGTGTTGGATGGCCACTAATGCGGATACTTTGTTCTAGTTCGCTTAATCTATTATAGATTTGACGCTGTGTATCAGCAATGTCTGCAATTTGACTGTGTCCATCATCTGTGCTTACACGGAATGCTGGAATGTATCCCAGTGGATTTAAATATTCTTCTGCTTTAAGAACTTTACCATATTCAATCTCATCATTGTATGCATACTCATATGCACCGATTGAACCTTTGCTTACGATCTTTTGTTTGAATCCTTTTTTCTCTACCCAGTAGCGTTCTACTTTTTCTGGATACCAAACAACTAGTTGATCATATTCATCACCACTGTGTTCAATAATTTTAAGATATGTTAATTCATTTCTGCCAGTAATTGTTGGTGTATATTCCCAATCTAATACATTGCCTGGCACATAGGCATTTACGTATGCACGAATGCCCATTTGTAATTCTTCTGCACGTGTAAGTGTTCTATACGCTGGACGATCAACAATCAACCACATGCTACCGTAAACCATTAAACTGTCTTGAATCTTTTTCATGAATGCATTTAAGTCAGTGCCTTTAAGGTCAACATCACTCATAAACTGAGTAACATCTGGCAATGAGACTGTGTTGCTCAATGTGCGTGTTGGACTTGTTCTAAACAAGTAAGAACGATAAATGTGAACAATTGATTTAACGTGATTTTGTAACGCTGTGTTTAACAAACGCTGACCGTATTGATCACCAGGGGCTGCATCTTCGTTTAAGTATTTGCGAAGGTATGCTCCTTCACGGTATTCATTACCACCAATATAACTTCTATAATAATAGTCCCAATCCTGGACATATTCACTATATTCTGGATGGACCTGTTTAATCTCTTTATCAGTAAGCATTTTCTATTCCTAAAAGTGTCCGAACACTGTTGTTGAATCTTCTCGAACTGGACGCCTAATTGGGAAGTGATACACAACCAAATATCCCAGAGCATCGACAAGGTGATCAAACCCACTATTTTTATCGGGCACTCGAGTATCACCCTTATAGGTTTGTTTTTCAACACATTCGATTAATCGTTTACATGTATTATTTAGCATCAAACGAACTTGCCCATTTGAGCTCTTAAATGCGCTGTTAACTGCGGCTAGTCTATCTTTTACGGGAGGATTACGATTCGGCGAACGAACGTCAAATCCGTTCTGTCGTAAAATATTATGGTCACTGGAACCTTTTGTATTGTTGTTACCGCCACTAGCATCTGGATAGACAAAGATCCTTCTTTTCCCGTATCTCGATTTGATTTCATCACACATCTCCTGTGTGTTACTGCCGTATATCTCTACAGCATCTATAACATAAAGCCTATCTCCACGTTTAACACTGATCACTGCTGCCATTGGATTTGTGTTAAAGTCCATGCCAATGTGCAGCATTTCTCTATCATCAAGTGGTGGATCAAAGTGTCGATTGTCGTATAATTGACTTCTATCAAACGCATAATATACAGCACCAGCATAGGTTTCAAATGTAGCCATATATTCTTGACGGAAGGTGCGTTCATCTAAGTCATGCTGGGCTGCCGTTATTTCACTTTCTTCAACATTGCCACCATCCAGTGTTGTATACTGATAACTACTCCAATCATCAAAGTCTGGGTTTTGTCCTTGATCCCATAAATCCTTTGCCCAGTTACCCATACCTTTGGGTGTGCCAATAAACAATGCGTGTCCTTGTCTATCAGATAATGCTGGGCGTATTACTTCAGTCCAGGTTTCGTGTGCAATGTCTGCAAATTCGTCAAATACTACAAAGTCCAAACCTAAACCACGCATACTGTCATAGTTGTCTGCACTGCGTAACATTATTTGACTATCATTAATTAGTGTGATAGTCAGTTCGCTTTCATTAACTTTTTTAATCCAGCGTTGTTTGCTGAGTCTGCTTTTTAAATCAGTCCAGATAGTTTGTTTGGCTTGTCTATAACTGGGTGCAATATAACATACTTTGCGATCATTGAAACGTGCAAAACGTGCCATTTCACGAACACTCATGTAAGTTTTTCCGAATCGTCGACCGCAAACTGCTACCCTAAAGCGACTTTCATCATCGCATATTGATTGCTGTGCTGTGCTTAGTGGCATTATCTGCTACGCTTTTTTGACTTCTTTTTCTTTGGTTTCATTGCCATTGTTTTATATCCACTTGAATATGCTGCACGAGCTACTTGCTCGGCTTTTCGTTTGGTTCTGAAAGGACCTCTCGATCCCCAATACCAATCACGATTTCTTCTTCTAATAGGCATCTGCTTCTCCACGGTTGGGTCCAGGGTCTGTTAACCTGTTCCCTATACTTACTTGCCTGTCGTTCTTCATTTGTAAATGGTTTAATCATTTTTTTTACTGTGCTGGGTCACTCTCACTCACACCCATTTGGGCCCAGGCTGCCATGCTTGCCAACTCCAATACAAAGGTGACAAGTTTTTTTGTCCTTTTAAATTCCTAAAACGGTTACCAAACCTTGCTTGAAAGGCTGCTCTACGCTCCGGATCTTTACGCTTTATGCTTAGATTAGGATCACCAAATCTCACAGTATTGATGCGTCCTGTTTGTTTATTTCTTACGTTAACAGCGAACTTTTTAGGTCCGCCTGGTGTTCTATATGGTTTGTTTAATCTTCTTGCCATTAGAAATACATGTTTCCTATTGCACTTGCTATGATAAGACCGCCAATCCACCAGATACGATTATCCACCTTTTCAACAATTTTACGCAGGCTGGCCATATCTTTTTCAATATGGGCAAGGTGATTGTTTTTGATAGCTTCAATATCTTTTTCAATCTTGATAATACGCTCTCGATTTTCCTGAGTTTCTTTCATAACAAATTTTCCCCTGTCAGTATATTTATTTGTTGACACATTGGCGTTTTCGTGCTACTATGTAATTGTATTTTTTAGCATGAGTTGGATGTATAAGAATACATCTGATATCTTAATAAGAACACCTGGGCAATGCGTTAGCTGTCCAGGTGTTTTTTTTGTTGACAAATATAAATGCTTATAATATATTATATATGAAAGCGTTAATAGGAGACAACGTCGTGACTAATATTGAAGATCTAATTAAAGGTATATTGTTTGGATCACTTGCATTACTGTTTGTGTGTTATGGACCAATTGTTTGGAATGTAGATTTACCAGATTATAATGTTCTTGCACAAGCTGTTGATAAGATTGATTGGTATTGTGGCAATCCTCTAGTGATGGAAGATCGTTGTTATACTATAAAATTTCATCCCATTGCCACTGTCTTTATACCAACAGATTTGCAGTTTATTTCTGAATTGTAATAAAAAAGCCCCAGTGGGGCTTTTTGTTGTTATACGTGTATTAATTAATCATCAATCCAAGGAAGTGGTGCACGATCATCGCCAGTTGTCATTCCTTGATCACTCATTCCCAGCATATTCTTCGCTAAAAATATTTGTATTGTAGGATTACGATGATCAATAGCGTTTTGCATCATTGCACGGCGTAATCTTACTTTACTGTTTTCCTGACCCAGTGTAAATGCTTCACAAACATCTTTGCGGCGTTTCATAGTATCTTCGCTTATGTCTAGTATTACAGCTATTTCTCTTTTAGTGCAACCTACACTAGCCATGCGTTCTATCTGACCTAAATCTAAATCTAGTTTTGGTCTGCCACGTCTTGTTTTGGCTGGCTCTTCTTCCACCTCTGAGTTGGTGTCATTCTCAACCTGATCTTCTGCCATCAGTATGCTCCTTGTTAGATGGGGGGGTATTATACCCCCCTGATATTTTAGTGTAGATTAATCCAACTTCCGTTTTCATAGCCACGGAATCTGTTTGTTGTTGTATTGTAATACATAGAACCGTTTGTGGCTGTTCCTGGATCACTAGCTAGTTGTTGTAGTTGAATTACACTATCAAATTTAACATCACCAGCACCAGTAATAGTTTGGTCTGTGCCATCAGTGCTGAATGTTAAATCAGCATTCATAATTTGGACTTCACCTGCACGTGCTACCAGTAGGTTATCACTACTAAATCCAGTAACACCATCATCATATGCTTTAAGGATGAATCCATTACCTGATGTAGAATTGTAATCCATATACTGATATCCAGCATAACATGTGCTGTCATTACCTTCACGAATAAACTGTATGCCGCCAGTTGTTTGTCCACTGGCTAGTGCTGAGTCTGCATTGTTAACAACGTTAATGCTACCGTATTCGCTATTTCTTTTTGCAGTAATTGAAGCGGCATATGAATCTCCCGTATTCTCAATACCACTTGTCGCTAGTTTGCCATCAGTAAATGTTGCAACTGGTAAGTCATTGCAATTAACGGCGATTTCACCATCCTGGATTTCTACAAAGTCTGTTCCGTCTGGTGATTGTAGACGGAAACCATCATTGCTAACTGTCTGAATGTAGAATGTTCCGCCAGCTGCACCATTTAGTGTTAACAGGTCAACTCCAACACCGCCACCCAAACGCAATGTAGTATCGCCGCTGTCAGCAATGATATCCAATCTACCAGTTGTGTTGATTGTTTGGTTTGTGCCATCACTGCTCATTGCTACGTCACTGTCCATGACATTAAACACACCAGCACGTGCTACTATTAATTGGTTGGTTCCAAAAGTGCTTACACCATCATCATATGCAAGAACAGTCAATCCATTGCCATCAGTGGTGTCATAATCCATAAATGCAAAACCAGCATAACATGTTGAACCACTGGCTTCTCTAACCCATTGTAAACCACCAGTTGCTTGTCCACTGGCTAGTGCTGATCCATCGTTATTTGAAATGTTAAGTGAACCATATTGATTGCCACGTCTTGCCGTAATTACTTCACTGCCAGTGCTTGCTGTGTTTGTAAGTCCAGCTGTATTAACACTGAGACCACTGAGATCCAGTGTGTCACGATTTGCTGAATTAACTGTAATACTGCTACCATCATCTTCAAATGCTAGTTCACCATTCATAAATTTGGCACTGGCTTTTCTCAATCTTGTTATATCAAATGTTGAAAATCCACTTACACCATCATCATAACCCAAAACGATCAATCCGTTTTTTTCAGTGGTATCATAATCCATAAATGCAAAACCAGTGTAAGCTGTTGCATCATCTGCTTCTCTAACCCATTGTAAACCACCAGTTGCTTGCCCTGACGCTATATTGCCACTGGCATTATTGGTGAGGTTGATGCTACCATATTGGCTAGTTCTTTTAAAATCACTAGCACTACTTGCATTGATTGATATTGGTTGTGTGCTGGTTAATGAACTGCTGGGATCATGCACGATGCCTTTGATGTTATCACTACCATCACGATAGTGAATAACTTGGTCTGCCATGTTTAAGGCTACTTCGCCTACTTCAATATCACCAGTTGTTGGTGCGTTACCGCTTACGCTACTGCGCTTTAATTTAATTCTATTTGCCATTTCGATTCCTTATATAAGTTTAATAAGTTCCGCCATCTACATCAATATTGAGATCTTCGACGAAAGTTTTTGTAACTCGGGCATCAATCGCCGAGTTGGCTTTTGCTGTGGTATAATATTCGTTATCACCTTCAGCTAAATCTGTTGTTGTATGGTTTGATAAACTTGAAACTGTGCCTGTAACCGCTCCAGTTAGGTTGCCTTCAAAGGTGGCAGCAACAAATGTTTCACTGCCAACAGTCCATTTATCAGATGTTTCATCCCATATCAGTGTTTTGTTTGGTTCAGTTCCGCCGCCACGATTAATTTCAATACCAGCATTTTCAGTTGGTGATGAACCAGTGTAATTGCTGTTTAAAACAACAGTGTTGTCTGCAACAGTAAGTGTTTCTGTATTGATTGTAGTTGTTGTGCCACTTACAGTTAAATCACCATTAACAATGACATCAGTTGCTGTTAAGGTATTGGCGCCTAAATTTAATCCACAACCAACAGTTAATGTTCCACTTGTTGAAGTTGTAAATGTTTTTGTTACATCAATAACAACGTCACCATTAAGTTCGATCTGTCCAGTTGCAGTTGTAAGTTCAATATCTGCACTGTTTGATGCTGTAAGTTGAATTGCTTGTGCGCTGGTAATTTGCGTATTACCTGTGCCAGTTGTTCTTACACGTAGGTTTTGATCTTCGTCTGTTTCAACTGTAATTGTGCCAGCGTCATCTTCAATAACTTTTTTACCGTTAACATAAAGAGAGCCTGGTCCAATGTAAACGTCACGCCATTGTTTTGTTGAGCTACCTAAGTCATATGCAATGTCAGTATCTGGTATAATGCTGCCATCCATTGTTAACAAATGACTGCTTACACGAGCATCAGTATAGTAAAGCGGTCCATTTTCTGGAACAATGCTGGTGTCTAGTGTTGCTGTTGAACTAAAATTGCTGGCATTACCAATAAAGATTTTGCCATCATTTAAGTTTGGTGTTGCAGCACCACGTCCTGCACCCTCAATAAGTCCACCACCGTTGCTAACGTGTCTTTTAGTAACAACACCCAAGTTTTGTAGTATGTTGCCTTCACCAGCAGGCTTTGTGTTTGTATATCCACCACCTGCAGCAACCCAAATAACATCACCTGGTTGAAAATCAGGTGTTTGTGTGTCAATGCCTTGTATTTGACCATATAATAGTAAATCGCCTTCAGCATCAATCGCTAAGTCTTCACCCAAAACACCAATTGCTGGCATTTTATCTGGATTACTTGCATCTGCGGCTGCTACTTGAACAGTTTGTCCACTTGCACCAGAATCAAGTGCATATACTGGTGTGCCTTTGTCTAGTGCAACCGTGTCTTTGTTAACAGCGGTATAAACAACGTTGCTTGCTTGTGCAACGACGGCTGTTGTTAAATCTGGTGGTGTGTATGTAAACACGCCACTGGTATTGTTGTATGTTAGTGTGCCTGAACCATCAGCAGTTGCTTGTGTTACACTTAGATCTGTTAATTCAATACCGCTGACATCATCAATCCAATCATAATCACTGCCTGTCCAACTTAATATTTGACTGGCAGTTGCAGTGCTGGTGTTTAAATGTGCATCAACATCACTATCAGTATAGTGTGTTGGTGAATCAACACTTAATGTTACATCATTGGCATTTTGAGTAGCTGTAATTCCAGTGCCACCGATAATTGTGCGATATCTAAAGTCCGCACCAACTTTTTCTTTAAATATTTCAGCACCAGTGCCAACATTTTGACCAGTGTTAACTTCACCTTGACCGCTAATGCTTACATTTACTACATCGGTGCCTTTGGATATCACTACGCTTTCGCTCATTTTACTTCCTTAATCAGTAGGTTGCTTCTGGTTTAATTTCCAGTTTTCCCCATAATACACGACTAATATCACCGCCACCTGTTTCCATTTCTAAATCGAAATACCAAGTGCCTGGTTTCATCGCCGCTGTTTGGGTATCCGTAAGTGCAAAGTTTACAACACCACCAGCTTCGTCTGTAATATCTGCTGTAAAACTCACTACGTCATCATCATTTTTATGATGTTTATATCTTGCTTTAGCACGAAATTCGTAGCCAGTTAAATCTTTGGCTACGGTATTTGTCGTGTCTGTAAAAAAATTCAATGTTTCGGCAAAATCAGTGCCTTGGTCTACTTGTAGTAGCACTTCGTTTGTTGTGCCGTCAATCACTGTTAGTGTATTTGCCATATCTTTATCCTGTTATCATTTGAACTACTTGTGCTGCAATCCATACAAAGATAGCAATATATGTGAACGCAAGTAATCCGTTTATCATTTTAAGACAACTGATTGTTAGCTGCCGTATTTGTGCTTGTTCCAATACTTCATTGGGCAATTTCATGCTGTGCTCCTGTGTTACTATTTAGTAAATAGTGACGAGGGGCTCCGGCCCCTCGACTGTGCTTGAGGGTGGGCGATAATCTAACTATTGCTCACCCTTTTTGTCTATGTAATACCAATCCACATGTTTGGGTTTATTAATGCGATAAATTACTTGCATTGATTGCATGCCATGATGTCTTCCAGCACTTGCAATACTGGGAAAATCACCAGCTGGTGTGTGAACAGGTCTCATCATTTTTGTGCCAGTTTGAATAACTTTCATAGTTAATTCAGCTTTGGTTATTTTGTAGATATTATCTAAACAAAAGCCCTGACTTTTATCATGCAATGCCATAACCAAGCTCTCTGGTTTAATACCACGATTATCAATATCATCACCCCACCATTCATACCATTCATCAAATGTTAAATTCCATTCGAGGTTTCGTTGTTTTGCTGCGGCAATTTGTGCTTTATATGGTGTTATATAATCTAATGGATTTCTTTCAGACATCAAATAGGTCCTTTCTTAAGTATACTGGTAGTGCTTCACCACGCATTTGATAAATTAGTGTTTCAAAACGTGTATGGTCGCTGGTTTCATGTGCAATTTCAACACGACTATCACCATCTACATAATATTTGCCAGTATTTGGCCCACGTTTAATTTCTTTTAGTTTTAGATTAATCAAAAAGTAAAAGCGATCAGGATTTTCCACTATTCTTTGCCAATGTTCATAATTTTTATGATCAGTAACGACATATGTTTCATACACATCGCCATTGACAATATCAGTGAGTTCTATTGTATACATATCATCACCATTACGGCTTGATCCGTATGTTGTATTTGTAACTGTGAATACTTCTCTACTAATATTTGGTAACATTTTAGTTGCCCTCACCTTGGTGCTTTAATCTCCAATATTCTTCCATAATGTGAATACTCAAGCTATCAATAGTTTGTCGGTAGATTTCTCTTTTATGAGATTCATCATAATCCGGATTCAAGTTCATCAAATGTTGCAGTGCAACACCATTTAGATATTTTATTTGTTCTGCATTTAACATGTTTTCTCCTTAAAATTTGCCACCATCTGTTTCCAGTGTATTACGATCATATTCCAATCTTTCAACTCTATCCTCTAACTTTTTTACCATCGATAATAGGTGGTTGAATAGAATGATTAGTTCATTTGTGTTGCTCATTTGTTTTTCTCCTAGCAATATAGTATAATTTACTATAATAGTATTTATATGTCAACTAAAAAAAGGGCTGATAATGGGCTATTTTCTGCATTTTTTGATTGACTAACTGACTTTTATCGAGTATAAATACTTTTGAAGACAGTTAAAGATTAGGTTTTATCTTGATATGTTAAAGCCATATATCGAAGATACTTTTTGCGTGTTATTTCCTTAGTGATACGTATATCCTAGCTAAATGTAACCCTGTCTCGCCTTTTTACCTTTAGGCACCTAATCGGTTACATTGTTAGATCTCGTTGTATATAATTAATAATTTAACTGGGCAGTGTTTAACACTGCTCTTTTTTTTTGGCTTGACATTTTTGATTTTTCGTGCATAAATAAACATGTAGGGTTAAAACAACAGATTGATCCCTGTTGGGCTTTTTAACCTTTCGTGCCACCCTACAACACAAACTACGAAAGGTTATAAACGAAAGGAAATATATTGAAAAATCTATCCATTAAACACGACAATCATACTGTTGAAATCGGTCCAGGCTCTGGTCCGCATTATGCATCATTGCGTTGTAAAGATTGCAATGTTCATATTGCTTGGTTGAGTAAACACCAATTCTTCATTGCAGCAAGACACATTGGTGTTGCCGCTATTGAACGAATTAACGAAATTAAAGAATTGAACGAAGTAACGAAGTAACGAAAGAATAGTTACTACTTCTTCTTTCTTCGCTTCGCTCTTAAACGAAAGACTCGCTCTGCTCGTCAAAAGAAGTTCGCAGAGCTCACACAACGAAAGGTAAACACAAATGAAACTCAAGAAGTCAAACAAGAAACAAATCAAAGATACTGCTTACGCAGAAGTGCCCTTCCCGGTCACTGAAATGAACTCAATACGAATTGCGGTGTATGACAACGAACCGCTTCGCCCAAAAAGCGAATACTTAGCTGGTCGCTTCGTAATAGAAGTCAATGCGGAGTTTCTCACTCCTCAGGACAACTGGCAAGGACAAACATCAATCCAACTACGTAACAGGACAAGTGAACTAAAAAACATCAAATACAAAATACCAACAAGTGCAAGTGAGCAATACCAAGCATGGTATAATGAAGCATTCAATGAAATGCAAATGTTTGAAGTCAATAACGGCAACAGCACAACTCACACTAAACTAGGAACTAGATTACGTGTCGGCGATAGCACTGCGTTCCGTTCCGTATTAGGTTGCGTAGCAAGTGTAACCTGGAACAGCAAAGATGAGCCCACGGTATTATTACAAATGGGCGAAGCTATGTTAGATGCTGATGATCAGATATTTGTAGATGGTTTTTGTGAAGAGATACCATTAGAAGATAAGCGTGTGCATGGTAACATGATATTATGGCAAGAAACTATGGAATTGGAAGTTTAACTTTTCCAATTGGAATAATAACCTGCCTCTTTTAAACGGGCTTTTTCTTTAATGAGATCTTCTTTGCTCTGAAGTATGATTAAAGGAATACCAGGTGATGGTGTTCGGTAATTTCCGATATACCTAGGCGTGTTTGGATGATGCCATAAAGCTGCAATCTCTGGATACTCAGTTTCCGTTTCTATGCATTTGTTATCAAGCCAAACATCACTTTTCCCGATACAATATACAGCAACGGCAAAGGGTTTTAACGTATTCCATGTGCAAGATATAGTATGCAAAACCTCCGGGCTATACTCTACTATATGAACTCGGTGAATTTGGTTTTCAAGAGCTGGACACAGTGCCCACCCATTCATCTTTGGTGAGGGTGTGCTGATCTGTTCTAGGTATCGTTTTATTTTTCTTCCACTCATAGTAGTCTACTGGCCATTTCGATTGAAAAAGGGTTTCAAAACCCCAATGTGATAAACTGTGTAATTCACAGGCTTCTTCGATAGGTAGTCGGTCATATATATGTGATTCACATATACGTATTACATGTTTTCGCATTGTCGCTTCATCCCGGCGATGCCAGGGTTCGTCTTTGGGTTTAACTCCACGGTGTGATGGTGCCATTGTTGGCAATTTATCCTGCTCAAGTTCATAACCACGTTTTGGTTTTTGTCTTTCCCAATAATAAACAATACCGTCAGTTAAACGTGCTAATTCATATACTCCTGTGGATTCAGTATAAAATGAGAATATACCACTTCTGCCTGGTAATTGGCCATACAATGTTCGCCCATAAATTAAAGGTCTTGTGCCTGCAACTGCACAACAGATGTTGCCTACATCCGTAATACTTTGTATTAATTTGTGTGGACTGGTGATACCACGTATCCAATAATATTCACCAGCTAGGTGAACTTTGTCTTTTATTAGTTTCATTTTACCTCATGGGTTTTATGTTATATAATTATAGGATCTGGCACTAGTATGAACCGCCGTCGATGTCATACAAGTTTAACCATTCAGTGCCATCATAGTAGTATGGTGCGTTGTTTTCATCTGTTACTCTAACCATGTCGCCTGTTGCTGGTGAGCTAGGTAAGCTACCACTAGCATAAGGTGCAAGGTTAAGACTGCGATAAAGTGCAGTTCTATTTTCAGCTATCTTAACAACTTCGTTTACTGTAAATGTGCTAACACCGTCGTCATATGTTTTAAACAGGAATGCATTGCCATCAGTGCCATCATCATATTCTGCACCCAATAGCACTGGATATGCTGTTCCGTCTGTTGCTGTAATTTCCCAACCAATTAGTTGAGATTGATCTCCAGCTGCCAATGCTGCGCCTGTGGCGTTAGCAATGTTTATACGGTATTGGTTTTCGCCAGTGCCAGTGTCAAATTCTATGCCATCAAACGAACCATCGCTTTTAAGTGTGGCTTTGTTATTGGCAATAAATCTACTATTACTAACTTCAACTGTGTTTTTAATCTCAAGTTTCTTGCTTAATGTGCCAGCATCTTGGACAGTAAAATCAAAATAACCAGATTCACTTGCAGCGGTTTTATCATCAACCCCCATGTTTATTCTGGCAAATATTTTGCTTGTGCCAGCACCATTTTCACTTTCAGCCAATATTGCAGTAATATCGCCAGTAATTCCGTTACTGGTAGTATTTTCAAATGCTAATTGAGTAGCACTGGTATTTGGATATAGTAGTTCTGCTATATTATTAAACACCACACGAGTTGTTGGTTGAATTTCAATTGTATCTGTTGGTGTCCAATTACTGCTAGATCGATACAGTATATCACCAGTGCTAGCACCACTGGTAACATTGCTTAAATCTTCTAAAACTTCGCCAGTGATATCTGTTAAAAAGCTAGTTGCGGTATTTTCCCAAGCACTGCTAGTGCTGTTGTAAACAAGATAATCACCATTGCTGGGTGTTGGAGCCGTAACATCACTTAAATCACCAATTGATTCGCCAGTGATATCACTCAAATAAGTTGCTGATACATTTTCCCACTGACTACTAGTGCCATTGTAAATTAGATATTGGCCATTGCTGGGTGTAGTAACAGTTACATCAGTTAAATCATCTATATCTGTTACACCAGCAGCTAGTGTAACTGCTTCCCAATTGCCAGTAGCGTTATTATAAACTAAGGCTTGCCCATCACTAGGACTTGGAACATCTACATCAGTTAATCCGTCTAAATCAGTTGTAAGTGTAACTGTTTCGTTAATCCATTGACTAGTTCCGCTATCATAACGCAGAAATTGATCATCTGCTACACTGGTAATAGTAACATCACTAAGAGCAGTTAATCCAGTTATTTCACTGTTGTTGACGTTTTCCCACTGACTACTAGTGCCGTTGTATACTAATATTTGACCATCAGCCGCAGCCGTAATATTAACATCTGTAAGAGCATCCAAATCTGTAATGATGTCATTGGCATCACTAACGTAATTAAAATCTTGATTGATAACAATTTTACTCATAACGTTGCTGGGTCCTCTTCATCATATACGCTAGCATTATATTCTTGCAATTGGACTTGAAGTGTTCCATCAGCACGTAACTTTACATCCATTACTCTATAAACTGTTGGTGCATCATCTGGCAAGAACGGATGTTCAAATGTAATGATGTCCATGGGCTCTATAGTTTGTTTTGTGTGTGGCAGTGTTAATTCTACAGTTGTATCATAACGACTTTGCTTCATTAATTCATTAGCAATAAGTTTTGCACGGTCTGGGTCTACAATTAAATCTAATCCAATTTCTTTTTGCAAAACCAATTCATTATCAGCAGTTTTAAATGTGCTGTTGCTTACAACAACACTGCCTTGTTGATAATCATCATCTAGATTTGTAAAGCGGACTTTAACACGGTTAAAACGATTCTTTTTGTTTCCAAAACCCATATTCCAGTTATCAACAATGTGACTGTCTGTAATTGTGTCTGTGCTATTTCCAGTTTTAAATGGTATCAATTTGTAGCGTCCATTGCTGAATGTTAATGCACTATTGCAACATGCAAGTATGCGTTGTGTATTTTCATATGTAGTGTCATCAGTGCCTAGTGCACCATCTAATACATATTTAGGTGCACTCAAATATGTGTGAGTTTGCTCATAATAATCTTGTGCATCTTGGAAACTAGTGATATCCAATAAACTATCATCGAAACCTCTACCATATATGTCATGTGTCAAATAATCACAAACAATATCAGCAGGATCTTTTGAATACACTTCAGCACCAGCCAAGTTATCTACATCACGAACCTTGCGCCCTTTTACTTGGAATGTAACCGTGGGCAGACCACTAAATGCATCACGATTATATTTGAAGCGGATATAGGAGTATACAATGCCGTTGCCGACATGGTCGCTTGTCCATTCTGTAAAACGAGACACAAGGTTCGCATCTGCAGTGGTTTGATCCCCAAGATGGTTTGTTATCTCAAGTAGACCACTGTAGTCAATATTATCTTCTCCAGCACTCAGTGCAATACCAGTTGTGTTGTCAAATTCTGGATCACTTGCACCTATGGCAGATTTATTGTAAACAAGCAAGTCATTAAAATAAATTTCTGTGATGTCTTCAATAGGTCCTTCACATATTGTGTAAACAATATGCAAATATTCTGTGCCAGCTGCACCATCTGCCGCTGCACTACGCATAAACGTTCTTGTAGCACCTACTCTACGTTCACCATACACAACTGGTATTGGATCATTGTTTGAGTTTTTGTTAACAAGCATACCTGGGTCTTGGCGTTGTTTTTGCTTTGACATCATCTTGCCAACAAGGAGTGCTGCCCCAACAACAATTAAACCGCCGATGAGGATTGCTGTAAGACTTGTTGCTGCTAATGTAATACCAAAGAAGCCTGCTGCCCCTGCTCCAATGCCACCTAAAATAGGAAGTGCTACTGCCATTTAAATTCGTCCTTTATGGTTTCCAGGATATTTCCTTAAGAACTTCCTTTGAAAACTCAAAGAACTTATCTCCTGGATAGTAAAATTGCTGCTCATCATCATTGGTGCGGCGTCCACTTGTGCGTTCAAAGTCTACAAATTGGTTTGCCGCAGTTCCGCCTACTGTTAATATTTCACCATCGTCTTCACATGCAGCACTGCTAAAACGACCTTCAAATATTTTAAATGTGCCAATTATTCCATCACGATATAATTGACGATATATTCTAACCTGTCTATCAATAAAATCTGTGTTAACAAAATACCCAAAATCAGCTTGTCTTAATCCAGTTAATGTGATAGTAAGCTCTGCAATTTGCATTTGTGTATTTTCTTGAACATCACTAAATCCTAGAAAGTTTCCAAGAGCTTGGTAAGTATTGCCATCATAAGTTGTATCCCAGGGGCCGTTGGTAAAACGATGAGTCCCATCATCTAATTCAATCTCCAGTAATTCAAAACCTGTAATGTTATTTTTTGCAATTTCCGCCTGTGTGGCTGCATCCATGTCTCTGTTAGCCATTGTGTCTCCAGATCTTAATTTTTGGATCTGCCCAATTTATACGATCACTAGGAACAGACATATAGCCATAATCAACGTCCATACTATGCGCACGATTGAAACCATAAATGTGACCACAAACAAAGCCACGTTTTTCATAAGTGATAATATCACCGTCAGCAACTTCATCAACTTCCACAAATCCTGCTTCTTCAAGTCCAGCATCTAATTTTTTATAATCCCTTGTAAAACGAAACGCAGTTTTTGCATCCCAATATTTTCCTCTAACATCTTTTATTATATTTGATCCAGTTAACCAGTCAACATATTCTACAATAAAAGTATTGCAGTCTGTCCAACCCCACTGAAAATCATCTGGCTGATGTTGCAATAGGTATAATTTTAATCCGTCTATATTCATTATACTAGGTCCATATCTACTTTAAAACTTACAAAGTTTCCTGTTGGGTGAAAGTCAAACTCTACATCATCATCAGTTAACATACACGTTGCATATGTGTAACCAGTAAATGGTGCAATAGCTTGTGATAATACATCCAATGC
>Ga0070745_1000791_pt1 | contig 18346 bp, 22 predicted proteins | sample VirMetDEL_Mar_4_FD_77438 | JGI IMG/M metagenome (GOLD analysis project Ga0070745, IMG submission 77438) | Aqueous microbial communities from the Delaware River and Bay under freshwater to marine salinity gradient to study organic matter... | ecosystem: Environmental > Aquatic > Marine > Coastal ...
ACCTTAAGTAGTTTTTTTTACATTTTCAATAGTTTTTTTTACCATACATAGATTAAGTCGCTGACCTTGCCGTTCTTCTGTTCCTTAAGTGCGTGAGTATCACTTGCCTCTTGATATTCATACTTCATTAACTTCTTATACATTTGAGGGCTGATATTGAAACATACCTTACCCTTACAATACTTACGGCACTTATCAATCAAAGGAATCAAGAAGTTCTTATAGAAGTCGTCGTCATTCTTCCATAACCCCATATGTTCGTATTCTTCAATATTCTCATATGGAGGTGAAGTCAATACAAAGTCAAAGTCCAATTTAGAAAAATCAACTTCCAAACAACTTTCCCAAATCATTTTAATATTATCTTTATCCTTAAACATATTATCGTATGCCGGTTTGAGTTCAAGGTTAGTATCAATACCAATATATTCAATACCGCAATTCACAGCACCCAAAGCACGACCTCCCCAACCTGCAGTAGGATCAAGAACCTTTGTCGCTCCATATCTCTTATACATTTTAATCGCTTCGCATGGTTTAAAAAATGTGATTGAACCGCTATTGATTCTCCAGCATTCAAAGAGGCGATTAGCGATACTGCCTGTGCGTCCCCGTTTTTCAGTTTGTTCTACAAGTTTTTCTTTTTCAATCGGGTTTTCAAAAATCTCAACCAAAGATAATTTTTTATGGCGACGACATTTGATAAGGTGTTCCAAACAATAATGATAGATAATGTTATTTCCAACGAACGACATTTTGTCGGGAGTTGATTTGTAATTAGTAAGTTTTTTCCATTCTTTCGCAAGTTGCTCTGTAGTGAGTTTCTTGTGGTTAATTACTTCTTGGATAGTTGTATTCATTATACTATATATACATAATATTTCTTTAAGCCATTTACTTTATTTATTAAACTATAATTTTAATTTGTTCCCACCGACGGGCACGACTGATTGCTGTGTATCCCATACGGGGATCAAATAGATTTCGTGCGTCAATATAGATAATCTCCTCAAAGGTTTCACCTTGAACTGAATGGATTGTATAGCCGTGTCTGTTCTCACATTTAAGTTTTTTGATCTTATCACCAATAACAATATCGCCATTACAATAGCCCATATTACGCTCTTTAACCTTCCATTTGTTCTTGCCGAACTTTTTAGTCCATTCTAAACAATAGTTCTTCCCGTCGCAGTTGCAGTCCATATCCTTATGTTCTTTTACTCCACAATTGGTTCTACTACATAGGATAATATCTTTAGGAGTGTAGCCGTCAGGTGCTTTAATGTTTTCGTATTGACTAATGATAAACTTATTAATTCTATCTTGAGTATCACCTGCCGCAATCATTCCTCTAACTTGGTCTGTAATATACTTATGCTTATCGCAGGTGAAACGATAATTCTTTTCCATATGAACTACTCGGTCAAACCCTTCTTCGCTCATTTCAGTTCCAATTACAGGTGGTAATTGGAATCCATTATCACCGCAGAAAATTAACTTACACCCTTTATAGAAATGTATAATCATTAGTTTAGTTTCCTCGCTGATTTGTGAAGATTCGTCAATAATGAAACAATTGTTATATCTTTTGTATTGAAATCGTTTCTGTGGGTGTAGGAGATTAGCTAATACATTTGCGTCATAATCATACTCACGCTCCTTTGCTGAACCCAGTTTCCAAGACGGAGCAATATAGATCGGTCGCACTAATCCTAAATCTTTAAGGTTGTAATGTGTCTTACCATTACCACCCGCACCTTTAAACAATTCAACCATACCAAAAGGTCGTGCCTCATTCTTACACCAAAAAGAATTATCAATTTCAGCATATTCTTCGTCGTCGTCTTCATGAATGAAGTGTATGTTAGTGCAGTAGCAACTGCTCCCGTGAATGTCTGTAGTAATCTCTTCCTTAACTCTAAACCCATTACTAATATTAATATCGTGTTCTTGGTAATAAATGCCGTCATGAATAACAGCTATGATCTTATCCAAGTCCATATCTAACAATTGGTTAATAACCGCCATACGCTCATAGGCAGTAATGAACCCTACTATGTGTCCGTTGTTAAATGCTTTCTGTTTAGGATAGGTAATGAACCCTTCTTGGATTTTTTCATACCAGCCAACTTCGGCAGCGGAATCCCCTAAATATGCCTTCATATTTTCAAAGTATTCCTTATCGCCACGCATATAGAAGCTTTGGTTGTAGTCGGTCTTGGTATTAATACCGCACCATTTAGTATAACCTCTAATATTTTCACCTTCAATCTTCTCCTCCATTTTAGAGGTGAAACGAAAGTCAATCTTATTACCCCAGCACCCAGCACTAACAGAAATCTTTACTCCCAACTTTTTCCATTTGTTTAGTTCGGGGGAAGGATAAACATTTCCTTCAACTAAATAACCAAGCATATCCTTAAGTTTAATTACTCGTGGATCACAACTACTAAAGTCAAATGTATCAACAACATAATAACCAATCAAGTCAAAATTATCACACTTACGAAAATCGGTGATTTTACCTACAAATCCTTCATAGTCATTACACTTATGAAAATTGTAAAAACTTCTTTGGCGGTCAATATGTTTAATGTTGTCTTGATTTAATTGTTGAAAAAGTCGGTTTTGGTTAGTGTGGATTCCATTTTGAATAAAAGTAGAAACCTCGTCGTTAATGTAATCAATTTTAGTATCAACTAATCCTGCTTCCATTTCAAAGTCATTAAAGTCCTCAAGGAAGTCGCACTTCAAAGCAAACTGCTCTTCAAGAGTTCTTATCTTAATATACTCGCCTTTATTATTTTTAAGGTAGTCAAAGTATTTATTTTCTTCAATATACTTATCCGCCAAGTATTTCATTTCTTCAGCTGTGCTTTCAATATAGTTTGCTTTATCAACAACCTCATTTAGATCTATATGGTTCATGCGTGTATTAACAAACTGAAAGTTCATAAGGGCAACTTTCTCACTCTTACAATTAATAAATGGTTTCTCGGCAAATGGAATCTCAACTGAAATATTAACCTGCAAGGCATTTGCTATTGATTGGACTTTATCTTCAGGCACACCATTCAGGTATTCCTGTTCTAATTTTTGTGCCTTCTTAAGTAGTGTAGCATATCGCCATTTAGTAGTGCGTGATTTTGATTCCTGACTTTTTCTAAAAGCAAGATTACAGATTGGTTTAAACATACAATTTCTAATACCTTCCCTGAATGTTTGTCTTACCATAGTTGCGGTAATCTCTAAAGCAGGTGTAATAACAACCTTCGCTGTTTCTGTAATATTCATAAGTGGCGTTGTCTGTGGTGAATCACCTTCAAGAAAAAAGAATGCTCCTTTCTTTACCCACCATTCATTATAAGCTTTTTGTGGAACACTTAACTCTACTGATTGCCTTACAACACCACCAATAATAGTAAAAACTTTAACCCGTTGTCCTTTGAACTTTGCTAAAAATTGTTTGTATTCAAATCCGTTAAGTTGTATTTCTGCTTCGTTAAATCTAACAGGAACATTAAACACCTGTGAATTGCCTTTGACTTTACGGCGAGTAGCAATATCCTTAAGTGTTTGTTGCTGTCGTTCTTTCTTAAGTCGTTCCTGTGTAAGGATACGGCTACGGATAATATTGCGTCGTGTTGTTTCCTGTTGAATGCGTTGCTGTCTAACAGGAGCATACAAACGCTCTATGTATCTATATACTTGTTCGGGTGTGCGTCCTACGAGTCCTAACTCTCGCTTTGCCTGTGTGATTGTTTGAACTCCCAAAAAATCTCTTAATTCTTTTTTGACTTGGTTATTCATTCTTATAATACCAAAAGAAAAAAAATCCATATACTTTAATAAATATACAACTTTATTCTTTAAACCCATTTCTTCAAAGAATAAAAGTGTGTGTCCTGAAGATCTTAAGATCCTTAAAAAATATCTGTCCTGAAGTTTTTTATTTTTCTACAGGTTCGTCAATTTTTTTAATTTGAATGTGCCCGTATTTACTTAAGAAAGAGTTGTCCTTCTTACTCTTTTCTTTATCAACTCTCCGTCCAGTGTAAATCCTATACACATGATCTTCGCTGAATCCGTCAAGTCCCATACCTTCTATAAGGTCTTTCTTGTTGCAGTATTTACCTGTTTGGAATGTATTAGATTCTTTATCAAACATTACACATTCCCATTTGTATTTCTTATAGGATTTAACACCAGCTCCTCTTCCTTTAAATCCTTCAGGTTTCGCATATTTCTTTTTTTCTTCAGGAGAGTCCATTATTTATTATATTATACAAACATTTTTATTTTTTAAGTATATTATTTTCTTTTCTTAAAGTATAAAGATATGCCCCAAGATCAATTTTTTCGTGCTGACTATGCCTATGGAATTGATAAAGAACAATCCTTAATAAAAGAACTTTCTAAAGAGTTTGGAGATCTAAAAAAACAATCTAATAAATATTCTCTATTTGATTTCTATAATGACGACTACTTTGTAGAACTTAAGAGCCGTCGCTGCAAACACAATACATATCCTACTACTATGGTAGGTAATAATAAATTAAACTATGCTAAAAAGAATCCTTCTATTAAATATATTTTTGCCTTTAACTTTGAGGACGGATTATATTATCATAGTGTAGATTTACAAAAAGATTATATAATTCAGGACGGAGGTGGAAATGGGAGGGCAATTAAACCTTATGTATATATACCTATTGAAGAACTAACCAAGATATAATTTCCTGTTGTCTTCCTTAATTTTTTCTAATCGCTCCGCATATTTCTCCCACCATTCAGTCCCGTAAGCGTTCTTGTGTATTGTTTTTATATGTGTCCCCATATAGTTTTTAGCTAATTTCTTATTACAGACGGGGCACACTATCTTACTATTTTGATACGCTGTGCTTTCCATTATACTATTACTTCATTTTTATTATGAGGAGGGTGTAAGGTAGGGGTTGGTGGTTCTTTTGATAATTCTTCGGTGGTAAGCACTTCTCTATTACATTTATACATGCCCCAGCAACAATCTATATTGGAACAACGGGACTTCCTAAATGCAGCAAAGATCATACCAACGAAAGCACCTAACGAAGCAATTAAACCTAAAATAAAACTTTCACTAAAACCAGTTGGATTATCCATAATATACTATAAATCAATATTTTAAACATTATCAGGTATATAAATAACTGATACTCTGTGAGTAGTTGTTGAACTTGAAGGATCGTCATAAAAACAATTTAGCAGAAATGTATTTGGTCCTGTTGTTTGTGTTTGATATGATACAAAATTAGGATAAGGAGGTGCGGCGTCAGTTTGATACAATTGTGATTCAACTATGAGGTTGCCTTTTTGTAATGGATCGCTTACTGCCGTTTGTATAGTGAATATGATTGGATAGGTTGAGCCGGGGTTCGTTGTGTAAGCATACACTACCCCCTTACCACCTGTTCCTAAATTAAGAGTTCCACCCGCAATACCAGTTAGATCTAACGGAGCAGCCGAAGTTCCTAATGAAGCTACAATAGGCATTTGTAAAGAACCTGCTGTGATTAAACCTTTATTAGGATTATTACCACCCATAAGACAATTGCCCGTAAGTGTAATATCACCTGTGATATTCATTCCAAGACCAGCACCTTCGGCAACTGAATCACAATTCAATACGCCACTTGTAGTTAGACCTTTAAATGTGGAGTCCCCGTTGTTTGTTAAACTTGTAGCAGTAATATCTTTAGCTGTTTTAGCACCTGTTATTGTTCTATTACCATTCACAACCGATCCAACTTCTTTAACAATTGAGTTTGTGTTTGTAGTTGTTAAACCAGTTGCAGTTGTAGTTCCTGTTATTGATCCGTTATTTGTTGTAGTTAAAGTATTCGTTGTGAATGTGCCCGAAGTTGCGTCAGCACTACCACAACTAATAGCACCCGACGCAGATATAGTAGCACATGCTCCTACACCAATATTTTCAAAACTATAAGGACCACCCGCACCATTCCCGTCAAGGGCAACAAGCAAAGGATTCGCTAAAGTTCCTGCTGCTATTGGTAATCCATTAATAGTAGTAAAGTTTAATTGAGAACATTTTATATTTTTTGCGTCAAGTATATCATTACCCCCGATACTCAAATCTGCCTCAAGCGGATTTAATACACCGGCTAATGGCGGGTTAAGTGTTTTAGCATTAAGCGTTCCAATAGTAATATTCTTTACTGAAGCTGATAATCCAAGTGAAGTCATATTTTTATAATAAACAAATATTTTTAATCGGCAACATACATTACATTAACTCTTACAGGATTACCGGCAGTTGTTCCGGCAGCCATAGTAATATAAACAGAAAGTTCGGTTTGTGGTGTTCCGTCTGTGATTCTTACTTTATCTAAAGTTTGTCCTACGCCTCCGGAATTAAGGTGTGCTACAGATACAATCAGCATACCATTTTTAGAAGCATTTGCTACACCAGTTTCAACCTTGATTACCGGATATGCAGCAGTAGCACTCCAGCATGTAATACTACCTTTAGATTTGTTGGTAATATTTATAGTTTGAGTTGGACCTGAAAGATCAATGGGGGTTGAGTAAGACCCAAGATTGGTTGAGCCCATAATCAAGCGACCACACTTTAACAATCCATTTATAGTAGCATTACCAGTAGAACCTATATCACCACCACCAGCATAATTACCAACAACGGCAATACCACCATTAGCATTCATAGCACCACTAATCGTTGAAGATCCATTAAGAGTATTAGGACCGGCTGTTGAAGTTAAACCAACGCAAGTCAAACCGGCACAACTTAACGAACCCGTAGTTGTTGAAGGACCATTAATAGTTTCATTACCATTAACAACTATACCGCCGTTTGCCGTAAAACCACCATTCATAGTTAAAGCACCACCAATAGTAGTATCACCCGAAACACTTAAGGTTGTTGCTGACGCTCCTGCTGTGCTTGTAATTCCTACACCACTAACTAATCCTGTAGCAGTTAAAGAAGCACAACCTATATCATTAACATTTGTGAAGTTTTGTCCGCCTCCTTTAAGTTCTTCAGTCATAGGATTAGCCACAAATCCCGTTGGAATTGGAGGAACACTTGTAGTAAAATTAATATTATTACAGGTGATATTATCGGCATTTGTTATTGAGTAAGGACCACCTGCTCCGTCGCAATCTAAATCACTCGTCATAGGATTAGTGATTGGAGCAGTTGTTCCACCGGCAGGGTTTAAAGTTGTGTAATTAACAACTTCTGCAGTAAGAGTTCCCACATATGCGTCGTTTGTTAGTGAAGACATATTTTATAATAAACAAATATTTTAATAACAGGCATTCCCGAAACTTGAAAAAGCAAATGGACGCTGGAGTAGATCTGCCCCAAACTTACCTATGCGTTGTTCGGGAACAAAGGCAATTTTATCTAATCCTGTAAGTGGTTTGGCGTTAAGAAGCTGTCCTGTAAAAAGAGTATCTAAACCGCCTTTAACTTGTTTCTGTGGAAGATCATTAACCGACTTGCAGGGAAGCTGAATCATATTAGGATTGTGATACATGCCGATTTGATCTAACTGACTTGTGATTTGACTTTGTTTAAGTTCAAACTTACCGAATGGTTTGCCCGTGCGTTTAGCAGTTTGAACGGCATTTTTACTACCCCAATCCGGAGCAGTCAAAGAGTTTCTCGCTACTGAAGCCGGTGCTACTTTATCCTTTTGGATTTCTTTAAGTGATCGCAGTTTCGCAGTATGAGGTGGATTCATATTTTATAATATAAAAAGATTTTAATTTCGGTTTATATTATAATTTTTTCATTAACTTTTCTATTAATAATTTTAATTCCTTTATATCATTTTCTAATTTATCCAATTCCATACAATCTCTTCTATTAGTAAGTCAAGATTTAAAAAATCCCATAATAGGTCTTCTTCTTGATTGTCGTTTAGAACAAAATTGTAATATCCTTACCAACACCGACACGGATTTCAGCGGTGGTTTCAGCAAGAACAAAGGTTTCGGCTGCCCCGCTGTCTTGGTTAAGGGGGAATACTGCTGGATTACCGGCAGGTGGAATTGCTTGTCCTTGAGTTTCATAGGTAAGAGAGCTATTTATCCCTCTGCAATCCGCACCTGACTTGCAACCGACACCATAGCGAGTAGGGTGGTTCAAGATTGTAGTAGCAAGGAAGCGTCCGTCGTTAAATGATTCACGAGAAGAAACCATAGTGCCGTCAGCACCCATACCAATCTTATCCTGTCCGTATGATACATTACACAGGCAACCCATAATATCCTGAAGGTATTGAGGTTGCTGGATATTGTTATAACTTGATCGTTGGCGGAAGTTTCCGGCGAGTTTTTGATTTACACCCGCACCCCAAGAGTTAAAGGAACGGAAACGGAAAGCATTAGCACAGAAGGCAGGAGAGCCAATAGCAGCATTAGGAAGTTCAAGTGGAACGACACCTGTGTTTTGGTAATTTGAATCTCGCTGTGTTTGATAAAGTTTATCAATTGAAGCACTTGAGAGAGAATATCTTGTAGTTTGAGAACCTGTAGTAATATTGCCTTGAGAGAAGTTGTAATATTCTTTGTAGTTAAGAGGCAGGTATGAATCCGCTTCAAGACGCTCACGAAGCATTCGGTTATACGCCATATTGAGGGAGATACTTTGGACTGAAAAGTAGATATTATCAACTACATAAGTCATAGCAGCCGCATTAGCAACTTGAGCGGCATTAGCGAGTGGTGTTCCCATAGCAACACCAAATACCTTTGGAACAAGCACAGAGTTAGGAGCGAGTGTGATTCTTACCTGAACCTGCCCGAATAGGTCTGTAGCAAGAAATCGGGTTGAATGTTCGCCGAGAAAACCAATCCAATCTTGGACTACAAGGGATTCAGCTTCAACACCGGCAGAACCGGCTGCTGGTGCAGGGTCAAGTGGGTCAATTTCACCACCGGCAACAGCACGATCAACGGAAGCGTTGCGTGGAACTGAACCTTTAGCAAGTTGTTTAAGGTTATAAGCAGTGTTAAACTGGTTAAGTCCCTGTTGAGCCGCAATCCCATTTAGGGACACCTCAACTCTGCTAATGAGAGATTGAGCTGCGTTTTGTGGAAGTTTAGCATAAACTTCGTCAGCAACCGGAGCTGCTGGATTTGCTGGACCGGAGCATGTAGCGTCCATATGCATACGGAAAGATCCAAGATCTAACAAACTTGAGGAAGGCAAATTGCAGGTGATAATTCTACCCGCTTGAGCCGAAGAAGCACTTACACTTTCAAGGCGAAAGGTATTTGTGCTGTAGTTAGACATACTATCAACCATATATCTAACATTTTCGGGAATAAAGAGCCCACTGGCGTCTTGCATTTCTTCATAACTTAAACCACCACGATCCGCCATTTTGTTTTAATATAAGAAAATATTTTATTTTTGGTAAAACCTTAAACTAAAGTTAGATTTTCATATTTCGGCATAATATTTTTAGGATTTAATTTTCTGTCGCTTGGTGGTAGGTCGTCTAACATAACACGCCAACGGAGCGACATTTTAAAACTTAATGATCCTTCCGTCGCCTGTCCTGTAGCAACTTCGGGGATAAGTCGCCCTTTGTCGTCTGTAATTGAGAATGCTACTTGAGATAATTGTGTTTGGTGAAGGAACATAGTAAAATTATCGTTGCTGTCCTGATAATCTACAAACTCGTCGTCAGGATCAAAATACGCCTTACGAATTGGAATACGGGCGAAGATTTGAGTTGGTGTAAGTCCTGACTGATTTGGTAATCCTTTTTGAAATCCGTATGTTTGATAATTGCCTGAATGAAGGTCGCATAGAACATAGATACATTCTAAAGAGTTTAGTTGTGCTACGAATGGAGTAATGTATGGACCTGCTCCTACTGGGGGGGCTGCTGGAGGAAGAGCAAAAGCATTCACAGGTGTAATTCCGTCCCACCCGTCCCTTGTATCTTTAGCACCAAGTATCTCACAGCTGTCGTTGAAATAACCTTCTTCACTTACTCCTATAGGTGGTCCTACTGGATTATTAGATTTCACTTGAAAGCAAACAATATAAGCACCGGCAGGAAAACCGACAGGTGTAATAGTAAGTTTTCGTGTATTAGCGTCATAAGTGCAAGTTGAACCCGCACCATAACCGGCATTCACTAAAGCAGCAACTATACCTTCACAAAGGGACGCTCCTATACTTGGAGGACCTACTGCGGCAGGTGTATCAAAAGACATATAGTTCCCTGCTGGAATGATACATTCAGTATAAGAAGGACCTGCTGGATCATAAACATAAAAAATCCCGTTAGTTGAGTTTATGTTATACCAATTGCGTCTGCAATGGAAGGTGCTTAAAGTCAGCTGCATTTGTTCGTTAGGAGCAACATTAAAGGAACTGGACGGAAAGTTGATTCGTTGTATCTGTCCCTGTTGTGTGTTGATCTCACTATTTAGGAAAACTGATCTTTGGAACTTGGTAATCATTTTATTTAATATAACAATATATTTTATTCTTCAGTAATAGTTAATCCGGCGGGTGGTTCTTCAATCGTATATGATTTCAGTATGGTTTCCTTTTTATTCTTTTCTTCTTCTTCTGTATCTTTAATTTTCAGCTTACCACTTTTAATATCAGCACAGATTTCGTCCCGTTTATGACTTGGAATGCGTAAGCATGTTTCAATCATATACATATCAAGCATAGGATATTCTTTACAAAGATATTCTAATTGTTGTTTCTCTAATGGTGTAAGATCACGAATCTTTGGAAGCGACGCAATTTTATCCTTAAGTAGTTCGTTGTCCTTTTCCGTAGCAATCATTCTATATATTACCTAAAGAAAATAATTTTAAACTTTAAGTATTTTCCTCAAGTTCTTCGGGAATTATAAAAGTATCAAGGTTCTTCCTGAAGGGTGAAGGGTGTGTATCCTTTCTATGGAAATCAATTACTAAAAAGTCAAACTTGGAATCCTTTGTTGCCTGATTATGAACCTTCATAAATGTTTCTTTAGATACTTCTGCTCCACATTCTTCGGCAATATCTTCTAACTCTTTCTGTGATTTCGTGCGTCCTATAGCAAGAGAAGTGCAGTTCCCTCTTATACACCTACTAATTCCGCCTGATTGTGCCTTATATGACTGCACTAAAAAGAATAAAGAACAACCTAAAGCACCACCTTCTTTAAATTGTGCTAAATGTCTGTGGTAAATTACCAGTTGGTTTAGTTTCCGTATGCCTTTAGTGAAGAGCTGTGATCCCATACAATCGTCAAATAATATAGCACATATAGGTCGTCTTCCATTCCACTTATGAGTTGGTGGTTCAAATGTTCCATTTTTGTAGAACTCTAAAAGCATGTCGTCGCCTATATTCCAACTCCCGTCGTTTAATGCTTTCATTAATTCCTTAAATAGTTTTTTCTTTTTTTCATATTCTTCAAGGTCGTCCCGTTCTTTTTCTATCTTTTCTTTAATCTCTTGAAGACAACCAATATCGTCGGGATCGTCGTAAATATCGTCAGGATCTAATTTTAACCTACGCATTAGGTCGGTATTTGAGGCAACCGAAGGACTTATAACAAATATTCTATCAAACGGCATTCGCTCCATTAAGTTAATAGTCAGTGTGGTCTTTCCTTGTCCTCTCGGGGCAACACACAAAAAGTTTTGGTGGAGTTTAGGTAAGGGTTCTGCTGTTTCATACGCAAAGGCATTACCCTTTGGTAATTTAATATCCATTCCTTTAATCTTAACTTCCTTCATAATTTATTAATATAAAGTGATATTTTAATTAAGGAACACTTACACTTCCGTCAGCATTAAAGGTCATGCGTGTTTCTCTTTCGTCTTGCTGTCTTGCTGATTCAATAGCAGCTTGACTTAAATATGGATTTGCTACTTGATCTCCGGCTTGGTAATATTCAGGTAATACACCACCCATATTCACTACACCACTTCTCTCTCTCATTCTTGCCGCTCTTGGATTAGTTCTTAAAAACTCCCGTTCTCTTTCAGCACTTACAATTCTTTCTTCATAATTTTTTTGTGCTTCTACGAGTTCTGCTGTATTTAATTCTTTAGATCTCATTTCGTCAAAACCAAACATTTCTACTCTCTTTAAATGATAGTAATTATCTTCAGGCGAAATAGGTTCTCCTCTATAAGTATCTGTAGTTGAAAATGTATCCACGAACTCTTCGTAAGAATCTAACCCTGCTTCTTCTGCTAATTGTTGGTTGTATAATTCTTCCGCTGAAGGTTTCTTTGTTGCTCTTCCAATCGCTCCTACGGCGTATTGCCCCAAGCCGAATAGAGCACCTACACCAGCACCTAAAGCAACTCCCGCCGGACCACCCAGTTCGCCGAGTTCTGCTCCAAGTAAGGCAGCACCCGCTATACCTGCAGCTCCAGTCGCAGCACCGCCAACTGCTCCCGAAGTAATATCACTTACAGATTCAATTGTTTCTGTATTAGCACCTGCCTTTCGTAATGAGTTGGCGACTGCCTTATTGGTTTCATAACCAGCAACAGCACCCGCAGCACCAGCGACAACAGCAGGAGCGAGAGCACTTGCAGTAAGTGCCTCTCCACCTAAAGTAGCAATAGCACCAGCCGTCGCAGCACCACCTAATCCACCTGATAGTGCTTGGTGTGCGTCAATACCGGCAGCGTTATTTGGATCAATAAGTCCAGCAACTTTATCACCAGCAATACCACCTACTATACCTATACCGAGATTAGCAGGGGACATACTCGCTTTAAGTGCGTTTCTTGTTTCATAAGCAGGACCAAATCTTTCTTGGACTTGTGAGTGTGTATCTAATAATACTTCTGCTTCATTTTGAACGAAGTTTTCTCTTGCTCCAGCAGGTTTTTCTAAAAGTTCTGCAACTTCATAATCTTCTAATACAAACTCGTCTGTTGGAACTCCGGACTCCATAGCCCTTTCACTATTTTCTATAATCATATCGGCTTCGGCAACACTTATATCTCCACCGGATTTTTCCCACATTTGAAATAGTTTTGCTTCGTCATAAATACGATTACTTAATTTGCCGTCAGTAATATCGGCAGGTGAAAACTCTTCAAGCCATTCACTTAAAGTTTTGCCTTCTTCAACGGCAGTTTTAGCGTCGTGTAATCCTACCATTTCAGCATGTCTTCTACTAACTCGTTGTAAGTTTTCAGCAAGGATTTCTGTATTATTACTTCGGCGGTTTCCTGTTTGTGAAAAGTTTGCTAAATCATGAACGGACAAACCACTCGCAGGATCTAACCACTTTGGTTCTTGAAGTGGTAAAAGAGATTTGATTTTAAAAGCACTTGGTTTAAAACCAGCTAAAGCACTCACGGGGTCTTCTGTGGTGCGGATAATTGTATGATTATCACCACTATTTAAAGGAACATTCTTTAAGTGTTGAGGACCGACTGCCGGATTAAATGTAGTTGTTTTGATTCCTAATTTGTTTCCGGTTGTAATTGCCTTTGCTCCTCCCAAACTGAAACCAAGTATTTCTTCAACAGGTTCATATACTTCGTTAGTTGCTCTAACCATTTCTTCAGCCGAACGAAATTGCGGTGTGATTTCTTCTGCTCCATGAACTATCGCAAGGTCAGTTTTTAGATCAGTAAGATTTTTAAAGTTTGTTCCACGAAAAGCAACTTTAGGTATTCCGGTTTCTTTATTAACTAATACCAATCCTTCCGTAGTAGATAGTTCGGGTTCAACAAGATAATTAATTCCTTCTTTATCCAAATATCGTTGTGCTTTATCAAAACCTCTTTGAAGTCGTGCTAATCTTTGCTCTCGGGTTAGGTCAAATCTATTTGTAGTTTTTGATTCCAATTCGGCAATCTTACTTGCTTCAAGCATTTTTGATTTCATAATTTCGTCGTCAGTTAAAGAAGTATGACTTGCTCTAATTGGTCGGGTTCTTGATCCGGCTAATCCTTCTACTTTTCGTTTCTTTTTATCTAATTTAAAAGGTGTTTTATTAAATGCGGGGCGGGAGATAGAACCGGAAGGTGGTGGCGGAGCTTCTTGAACTTCCAATTGTTTTTCAGTTGGACCTGTTGAAAGAAAAATTGGTTTTCGGTCAGTAATATTTCGGCGTGGTCTTGAGCCGAACTTTGGTGCTGATCTATTACCGAATGTTATTGCCTGATAGTCCCTTCGGTTTTCACATTGTTCGGGGTATAAATCACAAAAGGTTTTACTCATTTTATTTAATATAAAGGAACATTTTAATCTGCTTCTTCAAGGAAGTCCTCTTCTGCTTCTATATCGTCAATCATACGATCTACCAAACGATCTACCATACGAACTTCACTTGGTCGCATGTTTTCTTCAATACCAATTCTTACTTGTTCTCGGGTCGGTCTTCCTGCTCCTTCTCTTGCTCCACCTCTGCCTCTCTCATAACCTACTTGGTCGTCAGCACGACTACCTAATTGTAGGACTTCTCTTATAGGTATTCCTTCTCTAATTTGCTCTACACCTTCGGCATATTGGTTAAGGTCAATCACACCGGCATTATAAAGTTCCATTAAGTCCCCTTCACCTAAAGCATTCATTCGGGCGATTTCTGCTCGTTCTTCCATTAAGGAATCTTCGCTTCTATCTTCGCTGACTGATTCAATTTCTAACTCGTCGCCGAAACTTGAATAAGTGCTTAAAGTAAAGTTCGGTCCTTGCCCTAAACCTGAAAACGGGTCAGTCAAGGTCATACCCGAGAAACCTGATACTGAAGGAGCGTCGCTAAAGAGAACTGAATTACTACTTACAGAAAGAGGTGCTCCATTATCGGCATATTGAGTTCCGGCGTCAATACCGGCTGGAGCTGGAACTGGTAATCCACCACGAGAACGGATTTTGAATGGTCTGCCCTGAATGGAATAATTAGTTTCTGTTATTGGTGGTGGAACAAGAGATTTTGCTATTGCTTCTACAGAACAGCAACAACATTCTTCTTCTCCGGTCTTTTTGTTTCGTGTTCGTTTTGCTTTGGTTTTCTTACCAAACTCACGGAATAATATTTTAGCTGTTTTATTAACTTCTCCTTTAGTTCTAAATCCTGAACGGACCTGCTCTTCAACAGAAAGAATACCACAGCATTCTCGCATATGTGAATCAAGACGATCTAAATAACTCATTTTTATTATATAGTAATATTTTAAATTAAAATATTCAGTTATTATAAAAATATGTCTTCGCTTGGAGAGAATGCCTATGTTGGAATCTTAAACTATAAAGAACTACGCCCTCCGGTTGCTGCAGGAGTTAATAATCTTCAGGATACTTGCGATATTGGAAACACAACTACGACTGATATAGTATGTGCTAAACTTGCTGCTGGTAATTCACATACCCCCGCTGTTGAGTTAAGTGTTGTTGGTAATTTAGCCCCGACTTTAAGAATACATGATCTTCCTTTTAATTCCACTGCTGAATTAACGGCATTTGATACTAATGTTTCACTTTCTTCTGTTAATAATCACCCATTAAACTTTAAAACTAATGGAGCTCAAAGAATAGCAATTGATACAGCAGGTAATACAAGTTTTACTAACTCGGGTGGTGCTGTTGAGTTTCTATCAATTCAAGGGGCGGACGAACACATATTATTTAAAGAGACAGATATAAGAGTTAAAAAAGACGACGAAAACAAGAATATATCTTTAGGGTGGAAGGTTGATACTTCGCTTGATAATAAATGTGTTGCTATTGGTAATAACATACAGAATACCGGTGGAGAATGTGTTAATATTGGTAGTGATATTGCGACTCTTGGTTCAACACAAGGTAAGTTTTCAATTGCTATTGGTAAAGGTGCAGGGACTACTACTATGGGTTCTACCTGTGTAGCAATTGGGAATAACGCTGGTAATACTAATCAGGGAACGGGGACTATTCCTGCAAGTCAGTCAATCGCTATAGGTGCTGACGCAGGTGCAGAAAATCAAGGTGGAGCAAGTGTCGCTATTGGTGCTTTGGCTGGTAATAGCGATCAAAAAATAGAGTGTGTTGCTATTGGTAAAAATGCAGGTAGTGCAAGACAGCAACAAGGAAGTATTGCTATAGGTGCTGGTGCAGCAGCAAGTCGTCAAGGCACTAACGCTATTGCGATTGGGTATGCGACATGCCCCGATACTCAAGGTGCGGACTCAATTGCTATTGGTTCATTTGGTAATGCTTTTCCAGCTGGAGCTGTTGCTCTAAATGCTGGTGGTATTGTTTTAACTCCTGCGACTACTGGTTGTTTCATTAATCCTATTGCGGGTGGGACAAATCCGGCTGGTGGTGTTGCTAATTCACTATGGTATGATACAGGCACTAAAGAAGTTAAATATCACATTCCATAAAAAAATATTAACCTATAGTAAATATGGATAAAGAAGAACCAAAAGCAGAACCAAAAGCAGAACCACTACGAACCCCTTTTAATTTACATAATGTTCCAGTAGGATCTAAAGGACTGGTTGCCGGTGATATTTATAAAACTGCAGAAGGTGTTTTAATGATTGTTGGGTAATCTTAAGAAATCTTCAGGAAAAATTATTTTCTTAAGTAATAGTAAATGACTGAACCGACTGAAGAAATCGTAGTTGAAAAAAAAATTAAAGAAAAGAAACCACGAACCGAAGCACAATTGGCGATACTTAAAGCTGCAAGAGAAAAGGCGTTAGAGGTCCGTAAGGCGAATGCCGAACTACGGAATCAGGAGAAAGAAATTGCTAAAGCCGAAAAAAATAAAGCACTTGAAGAACGCAAAAAGAAAGTTGCCGAATATCAAAAACCAAAAGAACCCGAACCCGAACCCGAAGTTGAATACCATAATCCTCCGGTAGTAAAAAAGAAAAAGAAAAAGAAAGTTGTAGTTGTTGAAGAGAGCGAAAGTTCTTCAAGCGAAGAAGAAGAAGTTGTAGTAGTTAAAAAAAAGAAAAAGAAACCTGTTGTAGTTCAGGAGGAACAAAAACCACAATTCACAAAAGAACAACTGCATAAACGAGCCATAGCACAGCGAAACTATAATAAACTTTATAGTCAAATGAACGGAGGACTTTGTTAAAAAATCTTCACTTATTATAAATGACTAATAAAGAAGAGTGGAATAAAAGACACGGACAACCTAAAGATAAATCTAATTCCAAACGAGATATTAGTAAGATAAGTAAAATACCTATTAAGATTCTTGACGAAGTATATGATAGAGGAGTTGGTGCTTATAAAACAAACCCGAGTTCAGTAAGACCACAAGTCAAATCAAAGGAGCAGTGGGCTTATGCTCGTGTATATAGTTTTGTTAATAAACTTGAAGGTAAAAGAAAATTGAATCATGATACAGATTTAGCCGAAAAAATAAAAAAGTAATATATATTAAAGATAATGTGGTTATTGAAAGTTCAGCCAAGCGATAATAAAGGTAAAAAACTTGAAGCGACATTTTGTAAATGTGATAAGAAAAATGCGTGTAAAGGTAGTAATCATAAAGTAGTCAGTTTTGGATCTAAAGGCAGTAGCACCTTCATAGACCATAAAGACGAAGATAAAAAGAAAGCATACCTCGCTCGGCATAAAGTTAATGAAAATTGGAATGACGCAACTTCTGCAGGTGCTTTAAGTAGGTGGTTGCTTTGGAATAAACCAACACTCACAGCAAGTATAGCAGATTTCAGGAAAAGATTTTCTTGTTAAAGTATCATAATGAACTATCTTCAGGAATTACCTTTTGATCTTCAGGAATTAATCGGGCGGAAATTACATTTGTTATATATGAACTCACTTAAAGAAGAGATTTATGAAGAGTGTTTGGAATATGAATGGAGAAGAGATAATAATTTAGGGGACGACTTTGACGAGGACTGGGAAGTAGAAAGTTCGCAGAGCGACGAAAGTTATAGTTGTGAAAGTGAATAAGTTTAAAGAATTAATTTCTTTAGTTATTATAAATGAATACAAACTTTATTATGGATTGCGAAAATTGGATTTTGGAAAACAAATGGAACACAGCACCACCTAAAGGTAAAGAGCGTTTAGGTGATAGTTGGCGAAACTTAATTATTGACCTTACCGAAGTGCAACTTCAAGATTATATTGAATATGTAATTAGCGGGAAAGGGGAATCTTGGTTTCTCTAAAAAAAACTACTTAAGGTTTAACGCAAACTTTTTTTGAGGCATTTGTTTTTTGTTTCAAAAAAACTTTTTTAAGATTTCTTTAAGTTGTTGGGAGATTTTTTGGGGGGGTGGTTTTTTTAAGTTTTCTTTAAATTATTTGGGGGCGGGTAAAAATATTTTGTTTCACTCACTCGTGGGGGGG
>Ga0070745_1000792_pt1 | contig 18341 bp, 15 predicted proteins | sample VirMetDEL_Mar_4_FD_77438 | JGI IMG/M metagenome (GOLD analysis project Ga0070745, IMG submission 77438) | Aqueous microbial communities from the Delaware River and Bay under freshwater to marine salinity gradient to study organic matter... | ecosystem: Environmental > Aquatic > Marine > Coastal ...
AAAGCTGTGCATCGTTATCTTCCATCGGAGCTCTTCCGGTGGAAGATTCACGATACGTACGCTGGTGGGGTACCGGACGCTTTTTATCTGGCCCTGCCAGCGCACTTTTTATTGAGTATAAGTACGTAAAGAAACTCCCCGCACGGCCCACCACTATCCTCCGCACTTCCCTATCTAAGCAGCAGGAGCTGTGGCTCAACCGCCTACATGATTATGGTTTCCCTGGTTGGTATGTCATTGGAGCCGAAGACCGCTGTATACTCGTAAAAGATACGCAACGCGTAATTACCACTGCGCGCTTCTTACGTGACTGCATTTCTTTCAAAGAAGCAGCGTGCCAGATCTATGCCTTTGTACAAGGAGAGGGGAATGAACTACTACGGGAACATGAAGGACTCACTACGTCGCGTAGCAGACTATCAGCAGGTGGAGATCACCAATCTGCCTAATTACTTTGCTGACGCTTACTGTGTCACGGTCCGTGAACGCAACAGCAAAGGTGCGCTGGTGCGCAAAAGCGACGTTGTAGAGATCAAGCACGACGGGCAGCTAAACGCTGTAATCAATCGCCTCATGAAAGAGGCGATTCACTCGCGAGAAGCGTCGACCTACATCTCGGGTAACTGAAGTTCTTTTTCTAAGTACTTTGCAACTTCAGCAGTAGGGAACAAATACCGCTTGCCGCTCTTCACAAAGGGGAGCGCAAGCTTTTTGTTATAAATCTGATTATAGAGCGTAGTACGTTTAACCCGCATCAAATCTGCTAAGTCGGCTATATCCATAAACAAGCCGTACTTATCATCCATCGATTTACTAAAATTCACGTGCTTCCTCCTGAAGGCGCGCTAAATACCACTGTGCTTTGGCGAGGTCTTCCTGGGGCTTACCCTTGTACATGTAGCGCCAGAGGTACTTAAGGGTGTTCCCCTTTAGATATCCGCAGAACTCAGGCCGCGTCATGCTCGCTTTGATAGCGTCAATGCACTCAATCCCTCCGCTGTTGTAGTGCAAAGGGCTGTTTACCGGATCGTCCATAATCTTCACTTACGTTGCTAAAAGACAACGTAATTATGTATTACTTCTTTTTGTTTGTGTATCCCTTAGCAGGCTTTTTCTTCTCCATGCGCGACTTCTTCGGCGGCGCGTTGAGGTAACACTGCTTACCTTTATGCATCCTACTTCTCCTTCTCAGGCTTGCTGCCGTTAATCGATCGCAGCTCAGGGTGCGGCGAATCGTCGACAATGTAACGGAATGCGCGGCGTGCACGGGCTAGCTGCACCTTGTCGTTTGAGACAAGCGCTAGAGTGATCCCAACCATGCCGTCCTCGTCTTCCCCAGTTTCCTCCCACTCGACGCGGTTCATGTAGTCCTCCTCAACTGGGTTCACTTGGCCAAACTACATCCTCTAAGCTTAACAACGGACCTTGAATCGTTGATGGCAGATCACGAAGCGCCTGCCGGTAAGCCACCCACTCTGAACGTTGGGCCTCGGACAACGGAGAGTCAGCCACGACTCGCCAATCACAAGCCGCAAGCTTTGCATCACGAAGCACGCGCAGCTCAGCCATATTCTGCTCGTTCGCAGCTTCAGGGTCCGTTTCTCGTGGAATAAGGGACAGCGTGCCAAGGTCTACGGTCCAGTCCGGCGGGTATAGTTCTTCGTCAATCGGTAAAAAACCGATCTCATCAGACACCGGAGGCGAGTCTTTACTGGATTGTTTACGCAGCCCGAGCGCATGTCCTGTAGCCAGGTCGTACTTGAGATATATCATCGCTGTATACCGAGTAGGATGATGTACGCCTCGTAGAGCGGCGAGTTATACGCGCTCCACTCCATGTAATACGTATAAGTACCGGCTGCCTTAGAACGCCGGATAGCGCCGCCCATAAAGCCGCCCGTGCTAAGAGCACGAGGCGTCCCACCCATTTGGAAAATAGTAGTGGTGTCTTCTTTGATGCGGATCAGCATATCGCCCGCGCCGCTAGATTGCCCGAGGAACCGCACACCCCAGAGCACGAGCACTTCAGTAGCTAAAGTCAGGGTGATCTGAGGATTAGGCAGGCCGTTTAGGTAGGTACGCACCGTTGGCCAGGATGAAGCGATGTACCCGCTATAAGTATCGGCCACGGGTACGATAACCGACTCGCCAGCAAGCTGCAGCGTGTCAATCTGCGCGTTACCAATCTTAGCACCGGTAATCGTAGCGTCTAAAATTTTGGCGTTAGTAACGGCAGCGTCTTGAATCTTAGCGTTCGTAATCTGCGCATCTTGAATCTTTGCTGCCGTAATCTGCGCGTCTTGAATCTTGGCAGTGGTAATACTTGCGTCGGCAATCTTGCCGTTATCAATCGCTGCTTGGCCAATCTTTGCGTTAGCAATGGCGCCGTTACGAATAAACGCATCAGTGATATATACGCCGGCAGGTGCTGATACGCCGTTAACAGTCTGTGCAGTAGTCTGCACAATAAACGGAACAGAAGGCGTCCCGGTATCCGTTGACGTTTTAAGCAGCGCAAAACGATCGGCGTTGACGATAAATTCGCTAGTTAGTTGCCCCGAGTCGTTTGCCGTAGATGCCAAACCATAGCCAGCTACTGCGCCGTTATTATCAATCTTAACTACGTACTTAGCTTCAAGGCCGTTAATTGACGTTGCCTGCGTTTGAATAGATGCAGAGTTATTTCCAACGGTCGTATTAAGAGTGCTGATATCAGACACAGCAGCACTAAGCGTTGTTCCTTGAGAACTAACCGTGGACGACAGAGTACTGAGCGCTGACGCCGTTGCAGCAACACCGGTGGTCGCGTCATTTACCGTGTTTTCCAGGGCAGTTATATCGCTGCTATTAGCAGTAATACTCGTGCCCTGGCTGCTAACTGTAGTTGACAGGTTAGTGATAGCCGCGCTGTTAGCCGCGACGCCTGTGCTCGGGTCGTTAACAGTATTTTCAAGCGAAACAATGTCGCTGGCGTTTACGGCTATAGTATTTTCGGCCGTAGTAACACGCGTAGTCAGCGCACTTAAGGCCGTTGAAGTCGTACTAATATCAGTATTAGCTGCTGCTAACCCCGATTGAAGGCTGGTTATATTACTAGCGTTAGAAGTAATGCTGCCTTCAGCGGAAGTAACACGAGTATCTAACGCACTAACAGCGGCAGCGTTAGTAGATATATTCGTGTTCGCCGTAGCTAGACCGCTAGTTAAGGACGTAACGCTAGCCGACAGAGATGAAATATCGCTGTCGTTGCTCTGTACCGCCGTAGTAAGAGTAGAAAGTCCCGATGCGGTAGCGGCTACGCCCGTCGTTGGGTCGTTAACAGTATTTTCCAGCGCCGTAATATCAGACGCATTAGTGCTAATCGATCCCTCTGCGGACGTCAGACGGGTATCCAGCCCGGAAACAGCGGTGGCCGTAGCCGCTACACCCGTTGTTGGGTTGTTCACCGTGTTTTCTAAAGCAGTGATGTCGGACGAGTTGGTGCTAATCGTCCCTTCAGCCGTGGTCACCCGGGTAGTCAAAGACGACAGACCGCTAGCCGTAGCGGCTACGCCTGTTGACGGATCGTTGACCGTGTTTTCTAGAGCTGTGATATCTGATGCGTTGCTCGTGATCGAGCCTTCAGCAGACGTTAGCCGTGTATCGAGCCCACTAACAGCCGTTACCGTAGCCGCCAACCCTGTGGACGGGTCGTTAACGGTGTTCTCAAGGGCCGTGATATCCGACGCGTTAGTAGTAATCGACCCTTCTGCCGTTGTTACCCGCGTGTCCAGCGACGAAACCGCCGTGGCCGTGGCCGCAACACCTGTGGTCGGATCGTTAACGGTGTTCTCAAGGGCCGTGATATCGGAGGCGTTGGTCGTAATTGACCCTTCAGCAGCCGTAACACGGGTATCCAATCCGGATACCGCCGTTACCGTAGCCGCTAGCCCCGTGGTCGGGTCGTTAACTGAGTTCTCAAGCGCCGTGATGTCAGAGGCGTTAGTGGTAATTGAGCCTTCTGCAGTCGTGACCCGGGTATCGAGCGCCGACAAAGCGGTAGCCGTAGCAGCTACCCCCGTAGACGCGTCGTTTACCGTGTTCTCAAGCGCGGTAATATCCGATGCATTGGATGTAATTGATCCTTCGGCGGACGTAAGCCGCGTGTCTAAACCGCTAACAGCGGTAGCGGTAGCGGCTACCCCGGTTGAGGCATCATTAACGGTGGTCTCAAGCGCCGTAATGTCAGAGGCGTTAGTGGTAATGCTGCCTTCGGCGGTCGTGACCCGCGTGGTCAAAGCGCTTAGAGCGTTAGAAGTAGCTACGACGCCGGTAGACGCATCGTCTACGGTTACCTCAAGTGCTGCAATAGCCTGAGCGGCCGCAGATGTACTGCTTGAGTTAACGTAGTTGATCTGCTGGATGTCAGAAGTGTTGTTGCCTACCGCGTCACCAAGGCTGGTGTAGTCGCCGATCAGCTCCCAGTTACTGTTTGACGTAGTCGGCTCAGAGTTGCTGTTAGCCGCAAGAGCCTTCCACAGCTTGTTGTTGTGGGTAACAAGGTCATCAATCGCGTAGCTAGTAGCGCTATCCCAGGCGTCGATGGCGTTCAGGTCATCAATTTGAGCCTGCAAACTGGCAGTAGCACTGCTAATCGCCGCAGCTCTAGCCGTCGCTTCGGCAGTAATCGCGGCGGCACGCGTTGTTGCTTCATTGGTGATAGCCGTCGCGCGCGCCGTTGCTTCAGCTGTGTCGGCAGCTGCCCGAGCCGCTGCTTCAGTTGAGATAGCCGTCGCCCGTGCTGCTGCTTCTTGGGCGATGCGGTAGTTCACTGACCCAGTAACAGTATCAGCAGCGTCGATAAGATCGATGCGCGTAGAAAGCGCAGCCGTTAGTTCGCTCGCGCTGATCGCCCCCGTTAGCTCATCGAGAAGCAGGTCTACGTTTGGAGCGGTTTCAGCTAGCGTGCCAGCGGAATCATTAAAAGGCCCGGGCACGCCAGAAGTCGAAACGTGGCGAATCCAATAATAGTAGCTTTGACTTTCGCCCGTGGCGTCTACATACGCTAGGCCAGAGGACACGCCAATAAGCTGCGCGTCGCCGATAACGTCACTGTCGTGCCGCCAAATTTCTGTTTGGCTGTGGTTACCGTAGCGCGGGTAGTCCCAGTACAGCTGAATCAGCGCGTAGCCGCCAGTCGCCGTGAAGTTCGTCGGGCGCGGCGGTACAGACAGGTCAGCGTCTGGGCTCAGGAAATCGAGGTCATTTGGGCGATTAGGGTTGTAGGGACGAGTACGTAGTTCTTCTGCTAGCCCAGAGCTAATCAGCTCACGAAGCGTAATCGCCCGGTCCCTCGGGTCTCCGCGGCGACCAAGACGAATCTCCAGCGCCTCAGAAATGCTCTCAAGGTAAGCACGCAGGGCGGGGGAAACATCCGACGGTGGTTTAGGTATACCGGGGACAGTGGTCGGATTCGTCGTACGCGCCGTGTTTGTCATGTGGCCGCAATCTCCTCCATGCTCTGGGCAAGGCAGACCTCGTCGATCTCCACAGCTCCAGAGACCTCAACCTCCCATTCCTGGGCGACAACGGGGGGTAGCCGCATGATCGGTTCCCGTAGCGTTCCAGTAGAAGCGCCAGACGGTACTGTTACAGTCTGCGTATATACGTTTGCCGTATACGACAGGCTGTAGTGCGCAATGAGCGTTCCGTCGCCCCAAACCTTCACCGTAACGGGGTAAGCCTGAGCGTGTACGGACACCCAGCCCATGCTGACGGGCTTCGGAGTAACGTACTTCTTAGATTTCCAAGTCATCGTTCGATTTGTGGTGCTGCCTCGGTACTCTTTGATTTTGTCCGCAACCACCAGATACAGCTTACCGTCCTTGGGGTTTGAGTGACCGCCGTTGACTTGTCCTGCCGTGGTGAGGCGAGAAATAGCAGTTTCAGCCCCACGAGGGTCATAGACAAAGCCAAGGTGATCAGAACCACTAGTCCAAAAAGCAACGTAAGTATTTTCATAGCGGAAGGCTCTATAGCCGGTCGGATTAAAGTCAGCGTTCCACTGCTTAGCAGAGATCAGCCCCTGCGTAACCACTTCTCCCTGCCCACCGGTTACAGCTACCAGTCCGTCTGGCCCTGCGTAGAGCAGATAGCTGCCCATATCTACGACAGACCGAGCGTTAACGCAGGCCTGAGCAATATCCATCTGCACAGCGGTCATGGCGCTTGGGTCGGTGCCAGTAATGAAGTACGGCCGACCATCGGTGAGGGCCACAACGCCGTTGCTGACGCCGCCGATAGCGACGATGTCTTCTTCCAAAGTAATCCGGTAGTCGATTGGCCAAGCGTGGGGCAGGAACGGCTCGCTGAGGCAGAACCGGTTACCCGAGAACCCCGCAAACACACCGTTAGCTACGGCGGTCAGGCCCTTCATGGGGCCGTCCGGGTACAAAGAAGCGTTGTCATCCGGCGGACCAATCCACGATTCGCTCGGCAGCACTTCTCCGAGGCCCGCGGAAGGCGTGGTGTCGTCGTAAGAAGTGGTCGTGAACGCCACCTCTGCCAGGAACTGGAACGTAGTGTTAGTCGAACCGGTATTTGACCGGTAAATCCGCTTGAGCGCGCCGGTTCCAAAGTTGTAGTTGCCGGACGGATGGTCCCCAGACGGCATGCTGACAGTCACCGTCTCCGTATCCGTGCGTTCCACCGCCGTACAAGCGGGGCTAGGGGGGCCTTCCTCCCCAAAAGCCGTTACGAATGTGTACACATAGGACACATCATCGGGAGTCTGCGTATCGTCTGCCGTGCCAGACTTCGTGATAGATGGTGCATTGGCCGGAGCCGGGACTCCTAAGCGGTAGGAGACAGCAGGGTACCCACTAGCGCCGGCGATCATGGACGTAACCGTACCCATGCGCGGGTAGTCCTGCCCCGTCCAATACAAACGATCGTTGGTGTCGTCGGGAATCGGTCCTGCTACAGCTTTTACGTCTTCGTCGTCCCACTCCAACCAGTTCGTATCGCGGTAGTAGTAGATACTACGGACAGCGCCGCTCTGCAGCGTAAACTCGTCCACATCATCGGTGGTAGGGGCAAGACGCCCTGATTCAAAATCGATGTTTACAGCGGTCTGAGCAAAGTCGTCAGCTAGGAGGCGGGGGGCGACACCGGGGGCAATGCCGTTGAAACGGGTCCGCTTGAAGTAGGCCATTGGTACCTCACTTTAGTAGCAAGGTGACAATCAGCCCGGCCATGCTACATATGATGGTAAACCCGATCATAAACATATGTCGGGACATCGTGTCTAAGCGACCGTCAATGCGCTCTAAGCGATTAAAAATCGTCTTAGAGCGCTCTTCGCACATGGCTTCATGAGCGGTTAGGCGGTTGATGGCCTCCCAATAACGGGAGTCATCTGATGGGTAGCTACTGGATGACATGGCCTTCAAGGGGTGCTTGGGGTTGGTCATCTGATTCATCCGATCCCACCTTGCTCTTGATCATGCCGACCAGATTATTCACCGAAAGCTCGTGAATCACGGCCTGCCGGCGAGCGTTGATCATCATATCCTGAGCTTGAGCATGCAGTGACAGTAACTCTTTGACTTCATTAGACAAATCCTCAAGAGGATAGGTCTTATCATCAATGGTCACGGTTTGCGGCTGCTGATCGTTCATACTAACTCCTTTAGTGTGGAACTGCTCCACGGATCATTATATTAGCTATGGTGGTATACGCAAGACGCACATTTACGCCAATAGGTACCACGCTATACCTGCTGGAACACCTAATCCGAGCACAATAATAGCTGACGCGATTGTCCAGAATTTGATTTCCGCCTGCCGCTCTAGCTGCTTATGGACCGTGGCCTCACGCTCAGCTTTAATCTTGCGCCGCATGGCCACCATCTCGTTCCAGCCGTCTTTGCCATAGGCGTAGAGGACTATTTCACGAATCTGTTTCTCTTGCGCCTCTAGCTTCTTCTTGTGGGCAAACATCTCCATAGCCTCCTGTTCCACGGAGGACCTATGGAGGATGCGCCGAAATAGGGGCGGGTTCTCGGCTCGCTTCTTAGCAAAGTTGAAGTCGCTAACAGCGCCATACCATTTGCCTAGCTGACCAAATACGTCCTCAACCTCCCGGCCTGCGCCGACAAGTTTCTGGACAGTCTTAAAGGCAGTAGTCGCAGCGGTTACTGCGGTGATGGGGTCTATCATGCCAGTCATCCTTCATGACTGGCCTCTTCCTAAGGGGGTTAAAGATATCGGTATTTTATCATCGCTATGTTTATGCCGTTCTTCGTTTCGACAGAGTCGACCGTCACCTCGTAATACGAAGCCGCACCCGGCTTGTTCAGGTGATAGACCATGATCGAGCTGTCAGCAATGCAGGAGATTTTGTACCCCAGCACCCCCCACTCTTCCCGGAAATAATCCCGGCACTGCTCAATGTAGGGCTGGCTGTAGAGCCAGGACTTGGACCCGTCGGCATCGGGACCGTAGATCGCCATGACCCAGGTTATGTACTCCTCGTCCATCCCGTTGATCGAGCCAACGGCAATATGAATAGGCGTACCGTCTTTGCGCCATAGCACCATCTTCGTGTTCGGCAGATCGGACAGCTCTTGGAAGCGAGCCCGAACTGCTTCGCGCTTCGCTTCTTCCGTGCCAGGGTCCCCGAGCAGAGACCAATGGAACGTGCCGCCTTCCATGTAAGGCAAACTTGCGGAGAATAAAGAGTCAAACTCCGCACCAGCGACCGACGTGATCTCTTCGATGGTGATCAAGTCTTCCGCCCTCCATAGAACTGACTCATGGAGATCGTCCCACTGCTAGGGATGCTGGTGTTCACGGTCTCGCTTGTCGAACCAGTACGGCGGATTTGGTAGTAATAAGTCGTCCCTGTCTTGTCGCTGATCGTGTTCCACAAGCTTCCAACGTCGTAGGTGTATCCGCCGACAGTAATGCTGCTTCCGGAGCCACTGCCTACATTCGTTCCGTCCCACCAAGCTTGATAGGCGCTGGTTCCCGCATAGATTACCCAAGACCACAGGGGCGAAAACTGCCCGTACCAGCCGGTGGTGCTGGTTGTAGTGATTGTCGTCGGCACATAGGCGCCGCCCCGATAATACTCCGACATGGAGATCGGGTTGGCTCCGCCAAACTCCCCCTGCACCTGCGAGAGGGAGATGGCGCCTGACGTCTGGAGCGCCATTAGGCGGCAGCTTCATCCGCGTCGGAGGCAGCTTCATCAGCAGCCGGGGAAGCGGGCGGGGTCTCGTCAGCGGGTGCCCAGGGCATGGTTGCCTCGGAGATAGACTTCTCGTCGATCTGCCGCTGGATCATGCCGTTGACATGCTCCTCGTAGGAACCGACGACAATCGCCTTGATCCACCCAAGCACCGTGTCCTCGTTCAGGCTGTCGAAGGCTACGAAGTCACCCTCGCTAACCTCGGCTGCGGTGAACGGAGTGGCGCCGGAGAAGGTGCCCTCGTTACCGTTGGCATCGGTGCCGATCTTTTGCCAGTAGGTCTGGCAGATCGCCTTGGGCAGGGTGACGCCATCAGCGTTCACCTCGTCCTTGATCTTGATGCCGGTTACTTTCCAAGTGTAGGTCATGCTCATTGCTTCATCTCCTTCAGAGATTTGATCTCAGCCGCCATGGCTTCGATTTGGGTTTGCTGCTCTTTCACTGCCTGCCAAAGGACAGACACCATGCGCCCGTAGTCGAGCGCCTTGACGGGATCGCCGTGCTTTTCGCTGCTTGGGTCGTAGGAGTCTTGTTCGACGACAAAATGATGCAGACCGGCTTCTTCAACATCTTGAGCGATAAAGCCGATGTCCTCTCGACCGTCTTCTTTCCAAGTAAAAGTTTTTGCTTCGATAGACTTCAGATAAGCCTGCGCCTGACCAAGAGGCTTTATGTTCTCTTTTAGGCGCCGATCCGAGTACGCGGTGACGTTTCCGCTAGCGGTGACGTTTCCGCTAGAGTCGCAAGTAAAGACGTTTGTCCCGCCGCTGTTTCTAAATAAGATGTTGCTATAAAACTGGAAGTACCAGTTACTAGAGTGGTACTGAAGCTTGCCGGAGTATTCTCCGTCCCAGGTAGCAGAGTCTGCTCTCCAAGAACCATTCGTCCGAAGAGCCGTCGTGCTGTTTGGGTTGACGTAGTAGCCGGTGTCGTCAGAGTCATAGAAGATGGACGAGCGAAGGGACCCGCTGTATCCGTAACCAGCGATGTTCCCACCCTGCGCCATAATGGCTAATGGGTGATTGGACATCATCCCAATCCTACCGACGCCCTGCCCTGTATGGCTGTACATCGTGGTGATGATGCCGTCGCTCTGACAGATAACATCTAGCCGAGCGTGCGGAGAACTGCCTACGTTTAAGCGTGCGCCCCAGCTCCCATCATTAGAGCCGGGCGATGAGCCAATGCCCACAAACCCGTCGAGGCGAGTGCCCGATGCTGGATCAACGTAATAGCCGGTGTTGTTGGAGTCATAGAAGATCGGAGCGCGGAAGGACTCCCTCGCATAAGCGGCTCCGTATCCATTAGCGCGGAACTCAACCTGAGAATTGGCGACGTTATAAACACGAAAACCACGGTTGTCGTCGTTAGTGCCATAAAACTTCGTCTGCATCCAATACTGGGCGCCGCCATCAAACGAAGACCCAAAGGTCCAGTTGATGTCACCGTCCCCAACAACAATTGCGTTAGGGGAGTTATAAGCGGTGAAGTTAATTTGGTTGACGCGGCACGCACTAGCGGGGTCAAGGTAGTAGCCGGTGTCGTTTAAGTCGTAGAAGATCGGGGAGCGGACACTGTAGTAGTTATAGAAGATTCCATCGCTGGCAAAGCGAGAGGAATGAGTGCCGTTGATAGTTGGAAAATCGCTTGTGTTATTGACATAGATGTCTAAGTAGCCATTAGCGTTAGTCCTGCCCGCAACAATGTAGTTAGCTCCGTTGTTACCCATCTGCAACCCGTACCAATAGAACGAGCCACTGTAGATGTCAGCCCCATCGGTATAGCGAGGACGGAAGGCATAGCTTGAGTTCTGGGTATAGACATTTCTCAGAAGAGACGAGCTAGCTGGATCTAAGAAAAGTGCGGTGTTGTCGTTGTCGTAGAAGATCGGGGCGCGGAAGGACCCGGCAGCAACCGCATTCCCAGAGTCATCAGCGGAAAACTCAACAGTCGTCCACCCGCTATCTACGATTTCAAACCGACGCCCTGCGCCACCGCCAAGCTGAACAGTCAGTATCCCTTGGGATCTGTCTGACGCCCGTCCTATCCAAGCCTCGCCGGTGTTGTTTTGGCTGGCGGAGAATGTTCCAACCTGAATACGACCGTTGAAGTTTGCAGATACGCCGCTGCTTGCGGGGTCAACGTAGTAGGTGGTGTCATTGGAGTCATAGAAGATCGGGGCGCGGACCGAATCATCGAACGTCGCAAGTCCACCAGCGGTGATTGACGCTGAGTTGCCAGCGCCAACGCGGCGGAATATCCAGCCACGGCTGGTGTCATTGTTCATCGTAAAGTAGGTCGCCCAATCCGAGGCGCCCATCGGTCCGTGACCACCAAAGGTGCTGCGCCCCTGGAACATCACTCCGTAGGTCGGCTCGCCGCTGCTATACCCGTCATAGAGGGAAATCCCCCAGCCGGTAGATGGCGATCCGCCTGGGTTCACACCCATGCGAGTAGCGGTCAGCGCGTTTACATTCGACGTGCCAGTGGGGTCACTGTAGTAGTTGGTGTCGTTCCAGTCATAGTAGATTGTTGAGCGCAGACCGCCCGTGAAGTACGCCTCGCCGTTGGTTGCAATGTTGAACTTTTCGCTATTGTTATATGCAATGCGGAAAGCGTTGCTAGCGCCCTGATCTACGAGGACATTCCAGCGGTTGGATGCATCGGAGGAGTAAAGATTTAGGTGATCGTCCCAACCAGACCCCACCGCAACCATATTCGTTTTTCGGATGCGGCTGGTGCTGTTAGCGTCGATGTACCAAGCTGTATCGGTGTCGTAGAAGATCGGCGACCGGGTACTAGCGTTAAACTGGGCGATACCGTTGTTCAGAATCCAGCCAGCGGTGTATGCCGCTGAGAAATCGGAAGACCCTACAACGCGGCGAAAAACCCAGCCGCGCCCATCTGTATCCATTGAAAAATAGGTATTGTAGTTATCGCCTTGACCAGTTGGGCTCGAAAACTCTCCGCCATACTTAAAGCCTATAGCGGAGGTCGTGGTGTCTCCGGCGCCGTAAAAGAAAATTTGGTTGGCGCTGTCACTGATTGACGCATCGCCTCGAATAGCCAAGCCATAGAAGCTTGAGATAGAGGCGGGATCGGCGTAGTAGGCGGTGTTGTTTCTTTCGTAAAAAATGCTCGCTTTATGAAAACCTACAGACTCAATCCCATTGACATCGACGAGAGTGCCTGAACCATTAGCCGGGGCGTTCCCCAAGTAAACCGACCCGTAGAGCCAGCTTGTGACGTTGGGCGTGGTTATACCATTAGGCATCCAGGCGGAGTTGCTTGTGCCCCAGGGGTTGGACGACGTATAGAAGGAATTTGCGTCAACGGCATTAAGGTTTGAGGTGCTATTCGGGTCAACGTAGTAGCCGGTGTCATTGGTGTCGTAGAAGATCGGAGCGCGGAAATCGTACTCAGTTCCAACAGCTCCCGAGTCAGAAATGTACATTTCCTGCCGAGCTTGAGCGTAGCTATAAAACCTAAGATTACCGTTGTAATAGTACAGCTCGTACTTAGACACCCCGTCTTGTTGAAAGAATATCCCTGCTGCCTTGTAGCCGCTCGTACCGTTGATCCGAAGCTGGTTGTCGTTCCCGTTGATCGTTACCGGACCTTGGAGAAACGAAGATGAGTTCGGATCAACGTAGTAGCCAGTGTCGTTGGAGTCATAGAAGATCGGGGCACGAGAACTGGTGGTCGCCGTAGTGTTGTTTAGGAACTCGATGTTCTTATTGTAGTCCCAGTCAAATAAGCGTCGGACATAACCATACCCGGCGCGAACAATGATCTGACCGATGCTGATGGTATTTGAGGCGTGGGACCAGTTAGGCACAATTCTGATACGGAACTGATCGTTGTAGCCGCCACCAACCCCGGTCTGACAGGTCATGGTCGTAGACCCTGGCCAGGAGCCAGTGTCTCCAGAGTTAACGATCTCAGTCCAACCGCTGTCCGTAGCGCCGCCGCTTTCGCTTGACTCGACGTAGATCGTCATCGAGTTGCCGCTTGTGCTATGGAGGATGGTCACGGCGCTGAAGATTGTGTAGCCGAACTGCGTTCCGAAGTAAAAGATAAACTCGTCATACGACCGGGAAAGCGTCACCGTCCCCCAGTCCGCAGAGGCTTTACCGTCGCATAGCTCAGGCTGGTTACCTATGTTGGTCCACGTTGAACCAGAGCGCGCATACATAACCGGAACGGCGAAGGCAGCAGCGTTGAATTGGAGCCCATCCTGAAGCACAGAGGCAGAGCCAGCGTCCATCAGGTGAAGCTCGTTCCCCTCCAAGCTATTCCCATAAGCAGCGCCAGGACTAAATTTGGCGGAAGGGTGCAGCAAGGAAATGCGGCTTGTGCCGTTGGGGTTTAGGTAAAAAGAGCTGTCATCGGTATCGGTGATTGAGGTCGTTTGGAGAGACCCCCAAACCCGAGTGTAGTTCCCTGCGCCATTTGCTTGGAGCAGGAAGCTGCCTTTCCCGTTATATACATCGAAGTTTCGGAAGTAGGAGTGCCCATTTCCGTAACCGTAGTAGTTAACCTGAATGTTGCCCCCGTCCCCGGCAGTCTGGTGGTCTTCGATGCCATCTGCCCGGAGAGCGATTCGACCATTATTGAAGGTCGAAGTTGCGCCGGTCGTCGCCAGGACATTGATACGCGAGGTGCCATTTGGATCGACGTAGAAGCTGGTGTCGTTTGAGTCGTAGTAGATCGGGGAAAAGATAGCTCGGCTAGAGTCGATGACGGTGTTGCCGCTTACAGCAAGAGCGACCGTACTTCCTACAAGACCGTCGCCGCCTGAACGAAGGTTCAATCCACCATCTGCCGATATGGTTGCCCGTCCCGTATCGCCGTTATCTCTAAAGACGTATGCGTTGCCCGTTCTAAAAAACGTTCTGCCAGCGCCTTCAAAATAGAAACGATTGTACCCACTGGAGTCTTGGTGCCAGTTATTAGCCTCAAATCTAGCACCTGTAGAAAGAGCGCCAAGCGTCACATTGTTAATGGACCTTGCGCTATTGATGACGGTGGTGCCGTTTACCTGATAATTCCCGGTCTGTAAGTTGAACCCATGAGCGCCAATAGACGCAAACATCGCTGAGGAACGGCTCCGAAAATAGTGAACACTATTGTCGTAGTAGTTTCCTGCATCACCACTGTCGCCAAAGTAAACCCTGCGTGCGCCCTCTGGATCAGCGATCATCGTGTAAGTGTCGTGATTAAGCTCTAGCGCGGTGTTCCCTGCGGACCCGTAGATAATCGGAGTAGTCAGGCTGCTGTCCATTGTGGCGGCGCCAGTGACCTGAAACGCCTTGTTCACTACAAACCTGTCGGTGTGCCACGTTGTGAGCATCTGCCCATTGGTGGTATCACGCATGTACAACACGTTTTCGCCCGCGTTGTTGTACAGCAGGAAGTCGGTATTGCCGTTCGTCAGCGACAATCCATAGGAACTATTTAACGAGGTGCCTGAGATCGCACCGCTGCTAGTGATACCGCCCGAGGAGATGGTGCCGATGTTTGTGAGGTTACGGCTGTTATCCATCCACGCAACGCCGCCTTTGAGCAGGCTGCCCGTGGTGAAGTCGATATTGCCGTTCTCGTAAGCGGAGATGATCTCGCCAGCGTTGTTCCCTGCGTAAAGGCGCCAGCGGTCAGCGTCGAAGCGGAGCGTGGTGACAGAGGCATCACCCTTCTCCATTTGCTGCCCCACACTTCCAGCGGTCAGGTTCCCGATAGATCCGCTTGCCTGGAAAGCTCCAGCAGTTACCGTCCCGGTTGTCCCGATCCCCGTCGTGTGGATATAGCCAAAGTTGCTTGTGCCCGCAGGATCAGCGTAAAAGCCGGTGTTGTTTCTGTCGTAGTAAATAGGAAACTGAGCAGCCGCCTCAGACACAACGATTGAAGGGGACCCGCTATACCAGCTTAGGTATATGTTCCCTCCATCTTTCGCATCGAGGTACAGATTACCGGCGCTATTTGTGCGGATTCGAGCGTAGGTGTTGTTATAACCCTCGCTTTCGTTCCCGATCCGAATGTAGCTGCTTCCATCTCCAACAAGCAGGCGAGCTACGCGAGAGTCGGCATTAGGATTAACGTACCAGCTTGTATCGTCGGAGTCGTAGAAGATGGGGGCGTTTACCGACCCTGCGCTTAAGATGCCGTTAGTCGGAGTCGCGGTTCCGCCCACCGCGGACCCAACAGATAACCCACCATCAACGTGCAGCTTCTTGCCCGCTACGTTCGCCCCGCCTCCGCCAATAGTAAAGGTGCTGTTTTGCCCGTTGTACCAAAGGTGGTCGTAGCCGTTTACGTCCTGCCACCTGATACCTGCCCAGGCACCTCCAGCGCCATCAAGAATAATCTGATAGTCGCTCACGTTAGAGAACGTGATCACCCCGGTTGTGGTGTCGTTTGCGTCTGAGCGAATGAATGACGCGGCATGCAGTCCGTCTACCGTGTCTGCGTCAGACGGGTAAGGAGGGGGATTCCCTGCGCTGTAGTAGTAGGAACCATGCTGACCATCGAGTAGGTCGGCGTCGAGACCAGAAGACGCCCCATCCACCGTGACCAGCTTTGCCAAGACATCCGCTGCCGTGTACGACGAGACCGCTAGCTTTGCGTCAAGCGCAGCCTGGAGCCCATCTACGTTGCTGATGACATGATTGTGGCTGTCGTCTGCAATCACGATAGCGTTGTAGGTGCCGGAGACATCCCCGCCAAAGGTGGTGCTGGTGGTGAGGGCCGTGCTTGCAGCTTGGTAGCCAGCAGTAGCGTGATCGCCCCAGCCGTAGGCGGTGTCCCAGTTAGCGCTATTGTAGTGCGACAGGTTCTGTACGCTCGTGCTTAGCGACGCAGTAGCCGCCTGGTTGGAGGCGTTACCGAGGAAAATATTCCCGTTATTCAGGTTAGGCGTAGCGTTTGAACGCCCAGCGCCCATGACCTCGCCACCGCCATTGGTAGCGTCAACGCGGGTGACGGTTCCTAGGTTCTGGATCAGGTTCCCTTCGCCAGTGGGCGCACTGTTCGTGTAGCCACCACCGACAGCGACGTAGATCGTGTCGCCTTCGCTGAAAGAACTGGTATCAACGCCAGAGATACGACCCATGAGAAGGCCACGGCCTTCGGCCTCATCGGCCAGAGTCTCAAGAAGGACGAAGTGCGCGGGCATAACGGAAGCATTCGACGCGTCCGCCGCAACAACTTCGAAGGTAGCGGAGCCGGACGTACCGGTCTGGTGCACCGGGGTGCCTTTGGCCAACGAGCCGCCAGAGACGTTCTTAACAGTAACTTCAACAGTTTCCGCTCGGACATCGGTCAGATCAGAGCCGTCGCCATTAGTTAGAAGCAAACTGGGCTTGTTTAGAATGTCTCCCCAGTCGGTAACGCTTGCTTCGTCAGATAGGTCGTTGAGCAGGATCGCGGAAACCCGTAGCTCTACCTTGACCCCGGCAGCAAAGGACGACGCAGTCGTCCCGTCCTGCGCACGAGTCACGGTCACTTCATTAGTGCCCGTGTTGATGGCGGTTACTTTTACGATCTCAATCGTCGGCGAGTTCGTATCCGTATCAAACGTGAGGTACGTGTAGTCTCCCGCCCCTAAAGTCGGGAGACCGCTTACGCTCAACAGTTCAATTACGGTATCGGACGAGCTAATCGACGACGCCAGGGCCGTAGAGAAGTTATTGCTAAATTTAACCGCCATGCTTTAGACCCTAATCAGCGTTTATTAGGATACGGTGATAACCCACGTAATGGTCATCGAATCCGAAGCACCTTTATTTATTACGGAAAAGGTCGTACGGCACAGCATGTCGCCGCTGGAAGCCGCGTTAAACAGGCCAGCTTCCGTAAGAGCGCCCGTGCCTTCACCGGGATCAAAGGTAGCGACATAGGTGACCGTGTTGCCCGACACCGTGGTGGACACAAGCAGCTGTCGGTCAAGCTCGGAACCAAGCGCCGTGTCCCCAGCAGCGGGAGAGGTAGAGCTGCTGCCGACGGCCATGTGGCTCATGGCGTTCTTGGAGGTGTCGTACATGCGGCTAGCGACGTAGTTCTTGCCGCTGGTCACCACAAGGTTGGGTACTTCTTTTACGAGTGCGCCGTTGAGAGCAATCTCCAGGCGACCAGTCATGACAAGATCTTCAGCAAACATGATGGTGCTCCCTAGTTATTAAACTGAGCCGAATTAAAGGGGCTCGCGTTTAGAGTCGAAGAAGTCCCACTGCGCTTGGCGTAGCTTAGCTCTTCGGCTACGAAGACAGAATCTGTCTCCCCTTTACCTACCAGTAAGGTAGAAGTATCTCCTAACGTTGCGCCATCTGCGAAGTCTTTTGACAGCGCAAAGGCCTGTGTTTCCTGAAGCCCGACAAGGTTGCCCTTGTTGAGGTGGGCTTCTTTGGTAAAGGAGTCTACTTCGGCCTGATCGTCTAAGACGAACGCATCTGCAAAAGTACGGTTAAACTCCGCTACCCTACTGAACGCCTCCGAGATAGTAATATCTTCACTTTGAGGCTTATTACTACTAATAGCCGCACTTTCGCTAACGGCTATAAGTTCAGAGTCTACTTTATCAAAAGTTACGGTATTAGTATCTGTTAAGGTCGGTGCTTCGTCAAAAGAGCGAGTAAAACTTACTACCTTAGCGAATACATCAGAGACGCTGTAACCATTGGCAAACGGCTTGGATAAACTGTTAGCAATGGCTTCGGAAACAGTAAGGGAATCATCCAGCGGCTTCGACAGCTCTACGGACCGCGCTTCGTTAATGTAGATCCGGTTGAACTCGTTCTTATCGTAGGTGATGAAGCTATCGTCTAGCGTGACGGATAGCCCGTCGCTGAAACTCCGTAGGATCTCAAGCAGGATAAACGCTTCGTCCGTTATGGCCGGAGCGTCCGCGAGACCTTTACCGACGTTTGTGCTGAGAGTATCTGCGAAGGCGAAGTTGTCGCTATCAAGCCGCTTGCCGACGTCGGTCGACGCCGCGTCAGTAAACGATACGAAATTAGCGGTCGGATCGCGTAGGTAGAGGTTCTTGGTGTCAGGGTCGAGGATAACGTCCCGCATGAACGGGCGTAGGTAATTCGTCAGCGTGACTAGGTCACGA
>Ga0070745_1000802_pt1 | contig 18180 bp, 23 predicted proteins | sample VirMetDEL_Mar_4_FD_77438 | JGI IMG/M metagenome (GOLD analysis project Ga0070745, IMG submission 77438) | Aqueous microbial communities from the Delaware River and Bay under freshwater to marine salinity gradient to study organic matter... | ecosystem: Environmental > Aquatic > Marine > Coastal ...
GAGGAAGTGGAAAGTGACGAGTTGGAATGGACCCCCGTTGTACAGCCATTCATCAAGTGAAGCAGCTTCCCAAATTGGGTAGAAGTGTAGTCCGATGGCATTGCTGCTCGGAACGACGGCTCCCGAAATGATGTTGTTGCCGTACAGCAAGGAGCCGGCAACGGGTTCTCTGATTCCATCGATGTCAACCGGAGGTGCGGCGATAAAGGCGACGATGAAGCAAATAGCAGCCGCAAGCAGGGTGGGAATCATCAGAGTGCCGAACCAACCAACATAAAGTCGGTTGTTAGTGGAAGTAACCCACTCGCAAAACTGGTCCCAAGTACTTGCTTGCCGCTGCCTAGAGATTGAGGCAGTCATGAAAACAAATAAGCAGATAAAGAGAAACCTCCCTGCCCAGAGCGAACGCTTTGAACAAGGAGGTCTTTATATTATACCGGGGAAAGCTTAGAACTTATACTTAGCCCCAGCCTTAACACCGTAAGAGTTCACGTTATCAAACGCTGCAGAAAGCTCACCGTACACGGAAAGCGCATCCGACACTTGAAGGCCGCCGCCCACCTTGCCAGTTGCAATGGTCTTAGCAGTGCCGCCATCAGGAGAGACGTAGCTGGGACCGCCTTGCACGTAATAGCTAGCGATGCCAGAGGAGCCCTCTACACCAACGTGGAAATCAGTAGCGGTACCAGAGTAATCACTACCGCTGAAGCCGGAATTAGCTTCGATGTTTGCGTAAAAAGGACCTGCCATTGCAGGAGCAGCCAGCAGTGCGCTAGCGGGAATCAAAGCAAGAAGTTTCATAGTTGTATCAGAAGAAACCCGGAATGATTTGTCCGGTAGTGACGTATGCGCCAAGCGCGGCTACGAAGCCAACCATGGCTGCACGACCATTGAAGGTCTCAGCTTTTTCGTTCATTGATATAACGAAAAGGTCTCTTCAGTATACCGATTAAAGTTTTCTGGAATATACAAAACCAATAAAAAAGGGGCCTCCCGAAGGAAGCCCCTGTGCACAAATACCGCTTAAGGGTATCAGGCAGTAGCGTCGAAACCGGAGACGCGGGCAGCAGCACGACCGTTGATCAGTGCAAGGCCGCAGTACCACTCAACGCGGGTCACCAGCTGAGGCTGGGAATGATCTTCGCCCAGTTCGCGGACGCTCACGCCACCATTCTGGATGCCGGTCAGGCCCTCGGGACCGAAGGACACGACATAGAGATCCTGGCTGGCAGGATTGCTGTCGAGAATAGCGGTGTTGGTGTTGTCGCGATCAACCTCGAGAACAGGCAGACCTGCATACACCAGCTGCTGGTAGCCGAACTCGGAGCGAACAATGTCGATCTGAGTGTTGGCACGAGCCAGCTTGCTCAGCGCACGACGACCAGACTTGGACATCACGATGTACTTGGAGCCACCTTGGGCATCCACAGCATCGATAGCTTCGTCAAGCTTGTCGAGGCTCAGGGCACCAGCGCCGTTGGCGAAGTACTGAGAAGAGCCAGTGCCGATACGAGCAGCAAGACCGTCGAATTCAGCAGGGGACTGGTTGGAATCACCATTGATGAACAGTGCTTCCCAAGCCAGACGCATTGCACGGACACGTGCCTGAATCTGATAAGCCTTAGCCTCAGCGCCTTCCAGTTCAACAATGGCTTTATCAACACGGATATCGCCACCGAACAGCTTGAGGCTCTCAGACTGTTGGCTCACTTCGCCATAGCTCTCAGCCAGCGAACCGTTGTAGTTACGGAAGCCGACGTTGGGCAGGCTCTCTTCACGCTTCCAGAACAGGCCGTTGCCTTCGATGTTGCGGAAAGGAAGAGTAGAAAGGAGGGGGCCAGCAGCAAGCTCGGTCACAACTGCCAGTTCAGCAGGAGTGGTGGCGTGCTTCTGGGCTTCCAGAAGAGTAAGTGCCATGATGTTTTCCTAAGAGAAAGAAACAGGAATGGGTGATTAGTCCATGCTGAGCATCCCGCTCACACAAACTTGACACCCCTTCCAGTACCTTCCATCTCGGAAAACACCTTTGGGGTATCGCTAATAGTAGAGTACCAAGACATTAGTTATACCAATAAAAAAGCCCCTTTCGGGGCAGTTTTATTTAACTAAATGCTCTCTTGAACAATTCAGTGGTGTTCAGAGAACGGAGATCCTCGACTGGAATACCGTTCGCATCAGTACCACCCATGCCAATCCCAGCTCCAGCCCCCTTGGCCCCTTTGAAGAAAGTGCCATAGATTGGATGAACCTTATACGATGAAATAAAGTCATCCGGGCTAATTCGTTTGCCCGATTCTTTGTCGAGTACAGGGTCACCGGCAGAATCAACAACTGTCAAACTACCATCCGCCTCTTGGCGGAAGCTAGCGCCAATCTGATTCGCCAGCATGTCAAAAAATGAAACGCCATCAGCTGCGTCAGTACGACCGCCAGCGGCATAAAACACTTTTTCCAGAGCATACCGTTTCTGGTACTCCGCAAGTGCTTCTCGTGCTGCCGCAGCCTCCTTAGCCGCCTCAGACGCTTGCTGTGAATACTTCGCTTCAATTGCATCACGAGCCTCCGAATAGCGAGCTTCGCGCTGTTTGGCTTCGGCTAGTTCTGCTTGAGCAGCCGTCCATTCGTCAGGATTAACACCCTCGAATCGCTTCAGTAGCTCGCGTTGCTCTTTAAGTTCGCGCTCAAACTGCTTCCGAGTTTCCCGTTCAGCTTTTAGTGCTTTTACAAGATTTTCGGTTTCAGCACGAGGAATCATATCCTCATTGCCACCAGAAGAAGCTGGGGCTTCCATCTCGGGAGCCTTATTTTCTTCAGACATAGACAGCGGGTATCACACCCGTAAAAAAGATCGCAGTAGTATGCCGATCAAGGGTATTGACTACACTGCCCAGGTCCAAGATATCTGAGGCTGACTGTTACCGTGGCAGTTAGAGGACCACTGCATCTTGCGGCGCAGCCACCTAAATCGGTTGACTCCAAAGCAACAGGATCGCTGGGCAAATCTCCATAAGTCTCAAAGATACCAAAAAAAGCTGCAGTTTGGACTTGGTAGTTTGTGTTATCAACTCCAGGCGGCCATGGTTGTTGACAAGTCGGGGAATTAACCAATGAGACCGTTGCAGATCTTCCGCCGTCATACCAGTTAGCCAAGCCACCCGGCGGGGTGCTGCCGGATTCTACACATGGATCTCTGTAGTAATTAGTTGGACATATGCTAGCACCATAACCTCTAAAAAATTTGTAGTAAATGATACTTCCGTTTTGGTCAACACTGCTCGGCGGTTTATACCATTTGGTTACAAGTGTTCCACTGTCAAGCCTGCAATCTCTTACCCTAGTTATCTCCCAACATCCCGAGTCTTCGCAATCGCATGCTACAGCATTAAAGATAGCGCCAGCGTCACATGGGTTAGCTGCATCATAGGCAAGGCCATCATTCACGCCACCAACGCAGCGACTCTTCTGATTGCACTTCGTCATATCTGCTGGATTAGGTGCTGACATCTCAACGACTCCACTTCTGTTTAGGGCAAAGTTGATCGGGATCTCCACCGATCCATGTCTTGGCTTCCATGAAACAACCACATTCCGAGCAACGCTTGCTGTCCTCAATGAAGAACTGGCAGCTTTTGCATGTCTCGTAACGCTCGTTGCGAATTTCCTCCGAGATCTTGCCATGGACAATCACTTGTCCCACGTTTCTTGCGAGCCCTTTAGCCATCTGACCTAGCCCAGCATTAACTTTGGTCTCATGCCTTCCTGCTGGCTTAGACTTATGAATCGCGTGGGTTGCGATTATTAGTTCGTCATGGCGATCCCTGGGCCACGCTGAGACAGGACCCATTGGTCGAATCCCGTCACAACTTAGCTCCTCGAGAATGTCCATGCCTAATCAAAAATCTGGGCTAGTATGCCCATCAGCTATCAGGGAATGGATCCGTGGGAGGTGTGAAGTCGGCAGTGTATCGCGCCACGCCTTTTGTGACCCGCACGTCATCCATGTAGAACTGGTTACTAGTGGTCTGGCGATTGCCGAAACCAAGCCAGTTAGACATGTTGAGAGAATCGGCCCATGCTGCAGTGCTCGTACTCTTGACGCCATCTAGGAACAGGCGAATCTCTGTTTCTCCAATTCGTACCATTGCGACGTGAACCCATTGCCCCGTCGGTACAGCGTCCTGGTGGTTAAACGCCCCTGTGCTGCTGAAGTTGCGTGTTGCACGGATCGCTGCAACGCCGGAACCAGAACTCGTAGATACCAAGTTGATACAGAAGTCTGTTGCTCCGACCATCTCGAAAATCGCATAGGTAGAACCATTACTGCTGCTGCCGTAGAAGCTGTCCACATACAACCAGAACTCCACCGTGAACTCTTCTCGCAATCCAATGTCAAGCTCGTCGCCGCTTGCACTCGGGTAGCTAACAAAGGCGTTAGAACCAGTGTTGAAGTTGAAGCTGGCGGTGCCGAACTTCTTGACGGATGTAGTTAGAGCGGCGCTACCGCTGTAGCTCATCGTCAGGTTCTGACTGCTGGAGTCTGTAAAGGTAGTGCTGCCGTTAGTGCCGTCTCCGTGCATTAGAAGTGTGACATTGGCAAAGTCAGGATCAGTGGCGGCCCCACCCGCTTCCCAGGCCAAGTTGGATCCTACGTAAATCTTGGATACATCGTTAGAGCCAACTTTGACTCCACTAAACTCAGAGCTTCCAAAGTATCCCATTATACAATGAAGTAAACAGTGCCGGCGTCAGGAGTGCCTAGTGCGTCGTAATTTGCTTGAGAGATGGTTACGATATTTAAGACTTGACTGGAGCCAGTGCCACCAGTAGTGGTATCAGATGTAACGACGTCTCCAGGCTCCCATTCGCTGTTAGAGTTATTCCAAACTAGCGCCTGATTGTCAGTTGGTGCGGCAGTAGTTGTATCTACATCGGAAAGTTCACCAATAGAAGTTGCACCGCCCGTTGCAACCAGGGAACCGCCCTCAATCACGTATAGCTTATCTTCATCTTTGGCGTATACAACCTCGCCTTCCAGTAAATCTGATACGTTTGCGGTCAACGTACTCTTCAGCCCACGAGCGACTCTTACAGGTACGCGGTTAGAAGGTACTGCCACGGGGCAAAAACAACTAGGCTAGTTTTCCTAGGTAATATCGCCTCCATCGGCGATTCCAATTACTACAAGTTCAACCGGCTTGTCCTCTGCTGTTGTATCTATGTCGCCGCCGCCATAAATAGCAAAAACAAAAGCGCTGTCTACAGTAAAGGTATCAATGTCGCCGCCATCTCCGCGTCCTAAAGTGCCACCCCCGCCGCCAGAGATTGTTACAATGTCGCCAACTGAGTCGACGGTATAAAGCTTGGCAGATCCAGCCTCTCGGCCAATAACTATTTCACCTTGCTGGATTTCGTCTGTGCCACCACTCTCGATAGCAGCTTCGATAGTAGCTCTAACGTCTGTGGAGTTCTTTAAGATAATCCTATCAGGAAAAACCGCCACGGCGACACGGGAGCTGAGCTAGGTTGCCTAGATTGTGCTTGTTGCCTTAGCAGGAAGGATCTGCGTAGCATTTGCCATCAGTGCCACACAATTGACAGTTGGGACAGTCGTTATGGCAATTGCAATCAGCTGCAAAACATTTTTCTGGAACATCGCTGACATCGCATTCGTCATATAGCAAACATCCTTGACCACCTGCTTCAATGCAACCAGTTGCCGTGTTGCGCTTACCCGGCTGGTTCGCAGGGACACTCGGACATGTTCCAGACTGACATAGCGTTTTACTGACGCACACACCCTCGCAGGGGTCCACCTCTTTAGGACCGCAAGCTTCAGCGCAATCTTGAGCAATCGAATCTTGGCACTTATTTACGATAGTCAGTCCATCAGTACCGATTGGCTGGCAGCACGTCTTAGAGATTTCGACGCCACATGAACACGGTTGATTGTAAATTGTAACGCACTCTTGGCAGTTGCTGTTATCTTCTACGATGCTGCCATTCTCGTCACATCTGTGACACTCAGGAATCGGATCGTTCCCGCAATGGCATGGGCCACCGCTTGCTAGCGGTCTGCACACACCGCTAACACTGACGAAAGTCTCGTCACAGTAGCTGCACTCATCACAAGCCAAGCCGCTACACCCTTCAGCCTCCTCTCCGGTAGAGGAAGAATAGGCAGTGCAGAAAACGCTGCATCCTGTTTGCTCCGGTTCACCGCAATAGCAGTTCACCGTGCCAAGTGCATCATATCGACATGTTCTAACGCCCGTTGGGCAGTCGCTATCCATGCCACCGCCGCACTCAGCCAAGGAGCAGCCTGTCACAGTGCATCCGTCTGCCGAGTATGTAGGAACCCACTGAAAGGATCTAGTGCCTACACCATTGGCGAATATAAATCCCCTATTGGAAGCATCTTGAGCGGTCATCCCCTGCGAGATTGTCAGGGCATTACACCCACCACCGCCTGTTCCTTCACCGCATGTGCCACCAGTAGAACTTTGTTGCGAGCTTTTTTGCACGCACCTGCCACCAGCGCAAGAAAAACCAGACGCACAATCCGCAGAACTACGGCAGGCACTGCCGCCAAAAACCGTATTAAAATTACCAGTATTCAGGAAGTCATTAGCCGCCTGCTGAGGAGTCGTGCGACCTGTAAAGTCCCAGTTACCCCAACTCATCCTGACAAGTCAGCTGGATTAGAATGCCAAGGGGTTATAAAAGCTTGCGTTGGGATCGTATGGCTTACCTGTACGAGGATCCAAGAAAAAGGTTACACTGACTCGCTTCCATGTGGTTGAGTTGATTGCCACAAAAAGCCTGACGTAATTCGGTAAGGCTGGGTCGGAATATGCCACTACTTGTCCCGCACAATCAGGCAGAGTGCTGACGCTAGTGCCCCCGGTCTGAATGAATGAGGAGTTAGTAATTGGGTCAACTGGCCAGATTGAAATACATACAGGGGGCGGAGTCTCTCTCCCGCTTTCGCCGTCCCGCTTCGCGGACTTGACTACGAGTCGAGGATTCTCGATACTCATTGGACGACCTTAAGGAATCGGTTACCTGCTCGATTCACAACGTACAGCTCGAAACGCTCAGTTGAGCCGTTGTACCAAGCAACCAATTGTCCAGGGGACCTAAGCGGAGAAAATACCTCACCTGCCACTGGCTGAGTCGTAAGTATTTCTAACGCAAAAACAGGATTGTCTTGAACGTTTTGACTAGCAATAGCAGAAGGATTGATTGCCATGTTACCACTTGCTGTAATACACGCCTTTTGCGAATGACATTTCGACCGCAGTACCCGCTGAGAGGGAAGTAAACCCAATAGGCTTGGTTACATATTGCTTAGAATTGTATTCAACAATTCCAGCACCATTCGAGTCAAGCTTAACCCAACGGCCAGTAACACTGCCGTCAAAATCGCCTTGGATTTGCTGTTTCAGATCAAGTCGCTCGAGGTCAACCAATCGTTGAGCCTCGGCAATATTTAGAATGTCATCCAAAAGCGCCATCAGACTGTGTAGTAGCCAAATTGCTTGAGGTTCCAGTAGAAGACCGTCTCATTGCCTCCGCTGAGGCTGACGGCACTTGGGGTCTGCGCAACCGACAAAAGCTGCTGGGAGCTGCTGTAGACGGTGTCAGCGCTCGTTGTAATGCCACCAGCAGAGGCAGCTACTGCACCAGCTGCAACCAAAGCCGCTTCCTGAATCTGAACCGAATCAGAGGCTGCATAACCGTATCCAGCTTGCTTGATTGTCAGGGAATAGTCCAAGGCAGCAGCGCCGGAATTTGTAATCGTTAGATCAACAGTTAGGCCTGTACCAGAACCTCCAGTGATAGTCGGAAGATCAGTATAAGTACCATTGACACCAGCTGAAGGGTATGCAGTGTTTGTCCCGATGCCAGTAACGTTTCCATTGCCCTCTACAAGGGCTACGTGAGAAAAGGAAATTGCCGTAGAGCCGCCGTCATGCGTAAAGATTGTCGTTTTAGTCGACAGAGCCACGCCATCATCGCTGTAGGCGCTTACATCACCACCAGCGTAGGCAATAACTTGACGAACATAGCCACCAGTGCCAGCAGTAACCTCGTTGCCTAGGAACGTGGCGTCAACAGTCGTGCCAGGAATATAGCTTGTGCCAGGCGCATTAATCAGCCACGCTTCGTAATACTTACCTACGAAACGATTGGTGACCTGTGCCGTTAGCTCGGCGGGCGAGATCTTAGCGGCAATCGCCATGGCACGACATTAGAATCGTCCGTAGGATTCCTATGAGGCAAAGATGTCGGCGTCGACGACTGTTGCGTTGCTCGTAATAACGCTACCCAAGTAGCTAGCGGGAATCCCACCGTTAGGATCAATATTTAGAACATCGCCAGCCGTAACAATCAGACCACCAACAAAACAGGTGAAAGCTGCATTAACGTTGACAATCTCCTCTTCTGGAGCAAGGATAGCGGGCTCGAAGTAGGTAGCCAGGTCTTGCGTCATAAAGTGAACGTCAATATCGAACACATAGCTACCAGAATCGACATTGGTTTCTCCACTGACAGACGGAGGTGAGCCAGGCGTAGACCCTGTGCCGACAATGTTGTCAGGGATGGTTACACTGCCGTCAGAGAATCCGATCCAGATGCCATTCATGGCAACTACGGATCCCTCTGCGCTTACACCCCACTGGCATGCGTCCATTCGCATAGCCATCAGCTTACCCTTGGTACTGTCGTAGTAACGGAATGGGCGACCGGGGTGCCATCCAGTGGCGATTTCTTCGCGTAAAGCTTCGGCTAATTGAATGCCATATGCATCGCCCTTGATCCAACGTTCAATATAATTAGAGTAATCTGCTACTGCAGTATCGATCTCGCCCTGCGTGTCAAACAAAAGGGGCACAGGGATAGATTCCTTAGCAATATAAGGTCCAGATTCGGTAGGGGGTGATTGATAACGACTAGTATACAAATACAAAGTAGTTGTTTTGTCGACTGTCGAAGTCGTGGGAGTATTTACTAGATCGGGAATCAGAGGGTTAGCGCTAATCGTGGTAGAGATGCGTCGCTCAAAGGTTTTAATTCCATTGAGTGCATCAATATTGCCCGTAATACCGGAACCCCTAGCAGTGATACTGGTATAAGTCGTAGTCTCTTCAGTGTTGGAGTTGTTGGCATAGGTGTACTCAACGGTGACGCTACTCACCCGGTACATATCAGTAAGACTCAGTGTGGTGAAGTCTTGAGGTGCACCGTTGACGATTCCAGAACGCCAGTTAAAGGGCTGAGCACCAGAAGCAGTTGTTGCATACGTATCGGTGACAGTCTTAACTAGTTCATTAGCAGTCCCGTAATAGTTCACCTGCTCGCTATAGGTAAGCAAGACTTCGTCCATACCATCAGTGGGACAGCCACCGTTGGGCTGACATGCAGTCGCCCAGGTATACCTGCAATAAGCGAACTTATCAGCGAAATATTGCTGATTAGCCTCTAGGGCAGGACCACGAACCTCGCTATACACACGGGAGACTTGACCTGCGGGGCCGTTATATTCAGTACGGCGGGTTTCACGGCGCTTGGCAGGCAGAATCAGAGGTGTCTGCTTGGTCTCGTAGCCTTCGTTGCAGGAAGGAGTGCCGTTGTCTGCGGGCTGGGTTGGAGTATTACCGCAAGTACTTGTGGTACCAGTAGAAGATGACGATGTCTGAGTTCCGGTGACACTGGTCAATGTGCCGTCGTTGACACGCTGGTAAACGACAGCAGGATACGTCAGGTAGTAATAAGAATCGCTCTCGGTGATGTCAACTTTTCCAGCTTGATCGCTGGCTACCTCATCGGAAGGAGCTTGGTAAGACAGCTCGATCTGGTCGGGGATTGCTCGAGTGCCAGCAAGTGGTTTCGCGGAAAGTGCTGTGACACCAAGTACCGAAGTCCAGTCACCAGTCGCTACACCAGCAGTACTGTCGCCATCGAAGAAAGTGCCGGAGACTAGGGCACCCTGGTTATCTTGATACAAGTATTGACCAGCGGAAGCAAAGGCAGCAGCAACATTAGAGTAACTGCGCTGAGCAACGTCAAGATAAATCGGACTCAGAGCTACAAGATCATCAACCTGATCGGTCAATGCAGCCAGAACCAATCGACAGCCAATCTCTACGGTAAGCTGGCCCTCCTCGGGCTCGTAAGAGGTGGACAAAACATAAAGCAAGCCGCGAGGATGTCGAGCGACTGTGCCGTCTGGGTAAGTTACTTCAAGAATGACGGGAATGCCCCGCTTAAAATTATCTCGGTCGTAATCTTCTGTATTGTATCCACCGGGGACTTGCCCAAGAATTACGGTTCCTGCAGTTGAGATCAGTCCATTTTTATTTGCGGAACTGTCGCTGCAGGTCCAAGAAACCAACGATCCTGTGTAGTCAGAGCCTCCGATAGACAGACTGTGAACGCGAGTTTGATTAACAAGGTAAGACATTTCAAACCTCCGTCAAACCAAAGCTCACCAATACAAAAGCAGGACCCCACCTGTCATAGGTTGGGTTAGTGCTGAATACTGCATTAGTACTTACCTGAGGACCAAACATATCATCGACAACTGCCACAGCAGCAGCCAAGCCATTTGAGCGGTCGGTGTCCCAAGCCTTGAACATCGCGTCAAAAGTAACGGCGTCAGCCTTGGCAATCGGAGTGGAAATTGCCCAAAGATACTTTTGACTATAAGGGGCTCCAGTAATTATATTTGCGCCGTTGGCAGAATTACTAAACGAAAAACCGTCTAAATATGTTCTAGGTAATTCAGTTCCAGTAAACTCAGTAAAAGTAAAGCTGTAGCTTGGCGACCCAGCATTCGGCGTAAAAGACACTCCTATCTGGGACATTTAAGGGCACCGAGCTTGACTAGTTTGCCGATGCAGCACTTGCAATTGAGACATATTTACTGATATTTTCAGGGCTATAGCCACCGCACCATTGAATCCTGTTGGTGTTCAGTACACGGTTCCTGAAAGCCTCGTCGTGATAAGCCAGCTCCGCAAAAGTCAGATCATGAGATTCTAGAATTTTCTCTACCACCTCATCGGGAGCACCTTCATTTACCGCAGCCTCATATGCAATACGCCTATAGGCTAAACGATTCCGCAGAGCTTGAATGTCTTGGGACTTGCCGTCGTCAGCAGGCCCCTTGATACCTAAAGCGCTTTCAATATAAAGCTGTGCCTGGTCTTCAGTAGATCCAAAATGAAACATACTCACTCCAAGCTGATCAATTATACCGACGACGCTTAATCCGAGCCAAGGTCACAAGCACATCAGAAGCAGCCTTACTGGTATTAGTAGCTTGAATTGTGACGTTATTAGTGGTGTTGCTGCCGCCCTGTTTCAGAGCGTTCAGCATACCCTTCAGGAGCCTGGTATTGCCAGAGGAGTCTGCCCCTGTAGGAGTCCTGCCCTTCACATTCAAGCCGCTGCTGGGAATGTCCAGCCCTGCTGCGACATGAGCAGGAATAATCGTACCCGAAGAAGGAGCAGTCCAGACATCCCAGGGCTTGGCGTTGATCATGCTCAGCTTTCCGCTATTCGACAAGAAAGCTTCTTGACCAAATTCATTGATATGCGTCTTAGATCCACCAGAAATTGGTCCGCCAGCAAAATTACTTGGTATTGATGAATTAGTATTCTTAGAGTTCAACCTAGCAGCCGCATTAGCGGCGTCATTGATCCGATCGGTTAAATCAGAGTATTTACGACTGAGGCCCGAGACCAAGGTAGCCTGCTCGGATAGAAGGTTCTTGGTCTCAATATGTTTAGCATTACTGATGTCTTGCTGTTCTAAGATTTCTCGATATTTGCCAACTGCCGCTTTCTTTTCTTCTTCCGATTGCCGGATGCTGAGTTCAGCTTTTCTTCTACTGGCTTCCTGCTCATCAACGAATTTACCAAGCTCAGTCGTAAGGTTTTGAATTGCAGTAATCTGCTTTTCTTGTGCATTTCGAATTTTTTCCTCTTGCTCAGCTTTAGCTTTTGCGCGTTTTTCCATTAGCTTCTCAATCTCTTCTTGCCGGCGCATTCTCGAAAGTCGTGCCTGGGCTCTTATTAACTCTTCTTTACTTAATTTCCCTGAATCAATTTTATTTATCAATGACCGTTTCTCGAAATTATAAAGCTTTTGCTCTTCTGGCGTCCTTTTTTGAAGAAGTCCGATTTCGGCATCAATAAGCCTCAGTTTTTCATTGTAAATATTATTAATCGTCTTAACTTCCTCGTTGTAGGCTTTGTTGACATCAGCAATTTTTTTATTGGTTGCTTTTTCTTCTGCCTGAATCTTCTCATCTATCCCTTCAATAATCCTTTTTTGTTTTTCAATCTCGAGATCATATCTACGCTCAACAGTATTAATCATATTCGCCAAAACTCCCCTTTGCTTCACGTACTCTTCATTAACCTTAGACGCTTCCTCCACCAATCCCTGAAGCTTGTTTTTAAGTTCTTGCGCATGCTGTTGAGCTTGCAAGGCGCTGATATTGAAGAATCCCCAGAAAGGCTTAGAGGCTTGATCAAGATTTGCCAAGGCGTCGTTGACACCGACTAGGCCAAGAGACAAAGCTTGCGATTCAGTTTTAGCTCGGTTTATATTAGTTGACAAAGTATAATAAGCAGCCCCTGCAATAACAGCTGCTGTCGCAATAGCGGCCAAGATCACCGGATTTGACATCATGGCAATCGTGAGTGCCTTAAGCGATACGCCGATCATAGCTATGACAGACTGCAAACCCCCAAGGGTATAGATAATTGCAGAGATTTTAGCGACAGCCATGACTGTAAAAAATCCAGTAGCGGCTATAGCCAATGAAGCCAAAGCTGCCGCAACAGTTCCGGCATTTTCGGCAAGAGCATTGAAACCCTTGGTCAGCAAGCTCAGTGTTGTAGCAGCCGGTCCCCCCATGGCTTGGTCAATAAGGGAAAATGCCTCTACGGCTTGTAGTGCTAGGTTCTGTAGAGCAGATTCAAGCTTACGTAGTTGACCGATCCAAGTCTGATCTATCCTCTTAGCGATCTCTGCAAAAGCAGAGCCCTCTGAGGTCATTCCATCTAAAGCAGCTTGAACCTCAGTGAACCCGATCAATCCATCAGCAGCAAATTGCTTGACCTCTGTAGTGCTGATCCCAATAACATCGGCCAGCTCTGTCCAAATAGGGATACCTTGAATGGCAAACTGCGTCAGGTCGCGAGTGTAAGCCCTGCCCTGGGTTTGAACTTGACCAAGGTTTCTCGCAAGATTACTTATATCACCGCCAGTAGCCGATGCAATAATAGACAGCTGTCGAGTAGACTCAGTAGCCTGATCGATGCTGACTCCATAGCCAAGCAGAATCTGGCCTGCACTTGCGACTTGCTGAAGGTTGAAGGATGTAGTCGATGCAATATCTCGAAAATTGCTCAGGGCAACACCAGCTGCAGCTGCGCTGCCAGCGAACGCTTCTAGCGTGAGTTTAAGGATTTGTAGCTGCGCTCCCTGACCAATTAAATCACTAAAGCCATTGACAATTCGAAGAATTGCTTGTGTAGCGAGATTCGCAGCAACCTGAACCAGGGAAAGCCTCCCGAGAAAACTGCTGATATTGCTACGACTAAAAGCAGACCCAGAAGCCTGCCCCATTTTCTGAAGCGCCTCTTGCGTTAGCTTGATTTGATCAGTTATGCGCCTCCATTCGTCTGTGATCGTCCTGCCGTCCTTGGCCAGCATTCTGGTCCTACTTTGCTTCTCTTTCAGAGCTTTGTTAATTGCCTTTACTTGAGCAGGCGTCTGCTTTAGGAGATTATTATAAAACTTCTGATCCTTGCTAAGAGCTTTAATTGTGCCTTCAATATTTTTAAATTTCTTTCTTGCTTCTTCAGCGCCAGCAGTTCTAACTTTAATCTTTGCTTCTACTTCCTTCCTTCCGATTTCTGCCATCGCACCCTTGACTTCGCTGGCGACCTGCTTTGCCGCATCACCGAAATCTTTAAGCTGCTGGATCGCAGGGCTGGAGTCAAGAGTTAACTTATAATTCAGTGACTCTGCCATTGCTGCGAGGGGTGCATCGGACTAGTTTTCCCAATAAAAAAGCCCCTTTCGGGGCTTGTGGACCGAGTTTTAACTGAACGATTTACGGATATAAATCAGTTACCAACGTTCGCGTCGATTTCCACCACATAAGGACCGTAGCCCATCAGGCTGCACTCCCAGGAGACGATCGAGGTCACGTCGTTGCTCTCGGTATAGCCGGTCAGGGTGCCGTAGCCATAGATGGTTTCAGTGGTACCAGTAGGACCAACGCGACCAACCTTGACACGCAGACCATCAGCAACAGTGTTCTGCTCGGTGAGCCGCAGGATCTGATAGCCAGCATCAGAGAAGTCAGCCACACCAGCAAGGCTCATGGACCAAGACTTGGTAGTTGCGACAGCTTGGCTGAAGCCTTTGGAATCGTCGTCGTAGGTGTAGACCTCTTCAGTACCAGTGTCGGACTCAAGAGTAGCCGAGGTCAGACCTGCCAGACGAACAGGAGTCATGGTGCCATCGGTAGGCTCAGCCACAGGGGTTGCGCCCAAGCTGAAAACACCAGCGCTATAAGTCACCTTTTCATCAGCTGCAACAACAGAGCTAATGTCAAGGAAGTTCGTAGCACCTGAACCAACACCACCGGTCACGCCGGTAAAGGTCACGTCGACACTGGCGGCAAGAAGCGGAGCCAAGTATACGTCGTAACCAAAGGCGGCAGAAAAATTCGCCATATACAAAAACGGGCGAAGCCCGTGCGAAGGTTACTCGGACCTTCACGGCCCGCTAAATATATATTTCCTAGCCCCTATGGGAGGATTGGCATATTTGATTTGATCATAACCTTGGTCTGCACCAAGGCCCCGACGCCATCAGATGCTGCGACAGTATCTATGGATTCCATACCTAGGAATCTTTTAACCATTTGCGCTACTGCATTCGTGATCGCTTGACCATTAGAAGGTTCCCAAGCTACCAAGAAAACATTAAAGGTAAATACGCTATCCGGAGAATCGTTTGACAGGTAAGGTTGAGTTGTTACATCGCCTACATCAATAACGACGACTTCCAAACCGCTAACACTTGATAAACCCTTCGTATCTTCGCCGGGAGACTTTACAGAGATCGATGGCAGTACCGTGCCATCAGCAAAAGTATACGTGCCAACATACGACATGAACGTCGCATCTCCAGACAGAGTGTTATAGATAACCTCCGCAGAAGTAGGAAAAGTCTGCGCCATTACATGTATTTTGGCCTGATTTATTGTTCCGTTTGGGCATCCTAACTCGAGACAACGCAGAGAGCTTATGGCCTTCGCTTCATCGGAATTTTCCCTCCGCGTTATCTCATTTTCGTAATCAGATGACTAACGCAAGGGACTACTTTCCCCTCTACGAAAGAATCTCTGATTATCTGTTTAATATGTCTGCACTGACACGGCGAGAGGCCCGTCAGCAATGGCGAGACTCCATTAAGGAAGCTTGGAACAACCGCTGCGCGTATTGCGGAAATCCACCAATCGACGATCGCTCTTTGACGATCGATCACGTCAAGCCTCGGTGTCGAGGGGGTGAAGATCGAACCAGTAACGTGATCCCTGCATGCGAATCATGCAACTCACATAAGGGAAGTTGTGAATGGGTCGCTTGGTATCGAATGCAGGAGTTCTACTCGATAGAAGGCGAACTTCGGATCCGTCAATGGCTATCTGATGGTCGTGGATATTTCGGCAATTGGGACGAAGATGACACGAAAAAAGTAGAAGACTATGCAAACAGCCTGTTAGGCGAGTGGCCTACAGCTTGCTAGTTCCATATTCTCTTCTGCAATAACCTTAGTCTTCACATGTGGCATCTTGAGCCAATGCTCTTGACCGTTTTCGTCCTTGAAAAGACGAGACTGCATTGAGCTTGATTCACGTGCCACTAAAAGCCCTTTAAATCCGTCTTTTTGTTTGCGCGGATTGATTAGTATTGCATCCTCTGCAACTAGAATAACCGAGTCAGGGACTACGTTTTCGTCATATGCAGCAGCTAAATCTGGGTAAATAAACAATGCCCATGTTGGCATCAAACCAGCCTTGATTGCAGCGTGCGCTGCTGCCGCATTCATCTTGCTGGGCAGATTCAACTCAGCCGCCGTCTTGAAGATTGTAAAATCATCAATACTGTAAGGCTTGCGTTGACGCTTTGTATCACGATTTGAATTCGCGATAACAGAAGTCTGTAAAGCGATTGGCTTTTCACGCAATGAAAGATCAGTCAAACGCCTGTCGGCAATTTGTTCAACAGCTTTCACTACATATTGATATGGAAGCTCGCCGTAATTGCCAAGGCTGAACTCAGTACAACCCGGAAAGCTGTACTTTAGATCCCAGTAATATTTATCGAACGGGAAATCGTTCAGTCCGCCTTGGCTTTTCCCTTTGACACTTTCCCGGAATCGGATTTTTCGGAGTTGCCGCTAGGAGCACTCTCTTCTTCGTCATTGATCAGATCTTCGATTGATTTAGCTTCCTCGTCGGCATACAGCTTGCTGAGGTCTTCAACGATATCAGGATGCAGCTCTAGAGTATCTTGAAATTCCCAGCTAGAGTCGTACCTAGAGATCATCAAGGCAGTCGTTTGTGCTAGGCGTTGAAGATTGGTAGCTTGCTCCATCTCGCCAGACAGGGAAAGCAATTCCTCTTCATATTTATCTAGGTAAGATTCCCCATTAGAGGGATTGTAATTCTGCAGATCCTTGATTACGTCAGCTTGCTTTTTATTTTCTTGCTTTGCAATTGAACCAACAACTTTCAGCATGCTGCTGGTACCCGCTTCCTTCATTGCGATCTGCACGAAGCTTTTTTCTGAGACAGAAAGGTATCCGCGACGTTCAATTTCAAATTTACCCGACTCTTCTGATCCAATAAGGATTTTCTTTGGTGCGTAACGAGGCTGAACAACAAAAGGCAGCTTAACCTTCATTTGTACTTTTAAAGCTAAGCAAGCATACCAATTAGCCGAAAACTTTCTGGAACTCCGCCTCTAGCTGTTCTTGCAGGTAGTGCTTGATGGCAAATTTTGGAATGCCATTCTGCCCTTCGAATAGCGCCTTGATCCACGGCCTGCCGGGCAGGTATGAGGTATCAGGTCGACCAAAGTTTTGAATCATGCCACCGTAGTGGACAATATTCGCATAAGGTGCTTTGTATTTACCTTTGAAGGTACTCGTGGTTGCATTATGACTCAGAGTTTGGCTTAGGCTGCTGCGCAAGTATCCCGTATCAACAATATCTCGAGGCGAGCCAACCGTTGAACCATTTTGCCTTTTTGTTTGATTCGGCCAAGCCCACACGGTTGAACTCATGGCATTATCCAGCTGCAGCTTCAATTCTCGCTGCATAATTGGACCCAATGCCTCTCTTGAGTTCCTGAGCCATAATTTATTCAGTTTATAAAACTCTGAATAGCTCGGCGTTGGCTTACTCAGCACAAACTTCAGCCTCGGTCTGCCGATGACCTTTTTCGATACCCTGGAGAGCTTATTAATCTCTTTAATAAACATTTTCTTTAGAATTCAAGGTTAGCACCAGTGATTTGGATCTGGACACCACCAATCTCGTCATATACAATCTCATCAATTCCCTGACCCCCAAAAACGCCGCTAGAACGTTGAATACGAGCTTCGGGTACGATCGGGTCATTGCCGAACCGGAAGGCCCCTACAGAGCCGGGGAGAAGCCACTGAGGCTGTCCTGTAACATTAGTAAAGGTTAAACCTGACTCATCACTTGTTGAAAGGTTCCAGTTAGACGGAACCGTGCTAAACGCAAGTGCATAACCCCGATAATAAAACTGGTCACCTTTTGCACCAGCCATCATCTCGCCGCCAAGCTCAGATTGAAGCGGAATCTTCCTAGAACCCGAAGAAACACCGCCGTATTGCGCTCTTTTGATAAAAAGCTTGATTAAATACTTATCTGGTTGGCTATAAGTCAGACGACCACCGCTAATTGAGGTAGTTCCAAGGTTGTCCGCCAGGAACCGGCCATTAATATACGGATCTAACGGGCTCGCCATCGTTATCGCGGCTTTTTATTTAGTTTTCCGCTGCCTGCACTTTGCACAACTACCAATTTTGCCATTCAGGTACTGCGCAAACAC
>Ga0070745_1000804_pt1 | contig 18104 bp, 18 predicted proteins | sample VirMetDEL_Mar_4_FD_77438 | JGI IMG/M metagenome (GOLD analysis project Ga0070745, IMG submission 77438) | Aqueous microbial communities from the Delaware River and Bay under freshwater to marine salinity gradient to study organic matter... | ecosystem: Environmental > Aquatic > Marine > Coastal ...
AGCGGCGTTCACGCTGCACACAAAGGAGATTTAGCTATGTCAGACATAATGTCAACCGACTACCTCGTCACCGGGATGACGTGCGGGCACTGCGTCGCGAGCGTCACGGAAGAGGTCAGCGCCATCGATAGCGTCGAAGGAGTGAGTGTCGAGCTCGTCAACGGGGGCGCTTCAGTTGTGCGCGTCACATCCGCCGCTCCAGTGAGTGACGAGCAGATCCGAGCCGCCGTCACCGAGGCGGGATACACGCTGGTCACATCATGACCGCAGCGGTCGGGCACACCGAAGCCAGGCCCACCGAGGACGTCGTCCTCGAGATTCAGGGCATGACGTGCGCATCGTGCGCCACCCGCATCGAACGCAAGCTCAACAAAATCGAGGGCGTCGAGGCGAGCGTCAACTACGCGACAGAAAAAGCGCGTGTGCACTCGAACACAGGTGTCTCGATTTCTGAGCTGCTCAAGACCGTCGAGGACGCTGGCTACACAGCCACGCTCCCCGCCCCACCCGAACCGGCCCCCGAGTCGACGACCGCTGCCCTCTCACCGGCGGACCGAGAGACGGAGGCCCTCAAGCAGCGCCTCATCATTGCGACCGTGCTCACAGTGCCGGTTGTTCTGATGTCGATGATCCCCGTGCTGCAGTTCACCAACTGGCAGTGGCTCGCACTCACGCTCGCCTCCCCCGTCGCGGTGTGGGGCGGGTGGCCGTTCCATAGAGCCGCGTGGGTCAACGCGAGGCATGGCGCTGCGACCATGGACACGCTCATTAGTGTGGGTGTTCTCGCAGCCTTCGGGTGGTCGCTCTACGCCCTGTTTTTTGGAATGGCCGGCATGCCGGGCATGCACATGACCTTCCAGTTTTTTGCCACCCCTGGTAGCGCAAGCGAAGAAATCTACCTCGAAGTCGCCGCGGCAGTCACGGTGTTTATCCTCGGCGGCCGTTACATCGAAGCGCGCGCAAAAAAGAGTTCGACCGAAGCTCTCAACGCCCTGCTGAGCCTCGGCGCGACCTCGGCAACCCTGGTGCGTGACGGCGTCGAGTCGAGCGTGCCCGTCGCGAGTCTCGTGGTTGGTGACACTTTTGTTGTGCGACCGGGTGAAAAGATCGCCACCGACGGTCTCGTCATTTCCGGCACATCGAGCGTCGACCTCAGCATGCTCACCGGTGAGTCTGTTCCCGTCGACGTGAACCCCGGCGACCGAGTGGTCGGCGCAACAATCAACGCGAGCGGCAGACTCGTCGTCGAGACAACGCGAGTCGGTGCTGACACAGAGCTTTCTCGCCTCGGCCGCCTCGTCGAAGAAGCCCAGACGGGCAAAGCCGAAGTGCAGAGGCTCGCCGACCGCGTCTCAGCCATCTTCGTGCCCGTAGTCATCGTGCTCGCCATCGGAACGCTCATCACGTGGCTTCTGCTCGGCGCTGACACAAGCATCGCCTTCAGCGCCGCCGTTGCCACCCTCATCATCGCGTGCCCGTGCGCACTCGGGCTCGCAACCCCCACCGCGCTTCTCGTTGGCACGGGGCGCGGCTCGCGCATGGGCATTCTGATCAGGGGCCCGCAGGTTCTCGAAAGCACGCGTCGCATTGACACCATCGTGCTCGACAAGACGGGAACCGTTACAACGGGTCAGATGAGCGTCGAATCTATTGCCGTTGCCGAAAGCGCGGACTCGGCGAGCGAAACGCTTGTTCTGCAGTTCGCGGCCGCGCTCGAGAAGGGTTCAGAGCATCCGATCGCTCAAGCGATTCTGGATGCCGCAGAAGCTCGCGATCTCCCCATAGCCGAGGCCTCGTCGTTCACTGCAGTGCCCGGCCAGGGTGTGCATGCACTCATCGATGGTTCACTCACCCTCGCGGGCACGGCGTCGTGGCTTGAGCAGTCGTGGTCGCTCGTTGTGCCTGAAGAGCTTGCAGCTGCCGTCGCTGAGGGCGAGGCCGCGGGGCGCACGACGGTTGTTGTCGCGTGGGATGGTCTCGTGCGCGGTGTCATTACCGTTGGAGACACCATTCGTCCATCGAGCGCCGAGGCGATCTCTCGCTTGAGAGCACTCGGGCTCACCCCCGTGCTGTTGACGGGAGACAACGCTGGGGCTGCGGCGAGCGTCGCGGCCGCCGTTGGAATCGATGATGTGCGCTCTGGCGTTACTCCCGAAGGAAAGCTCGCGGTCATTAGACAACTGCAGCAGGATGGCCGTGTTGTTGCCATGGTGGGTGACGGCGTTAACGATGCCGCTGGCCTTGCCGCCGCAGACCTCGGGGTCGCCATGGGCACGGGAACTGACGCAGCAATTGCGGCGAGCGACATCACAGTGATGGCAAGCGATCTGCTCGTCGTTGCTGACGCAATCCGGCTTTCGCGGGCCACGCTTGGCACGATCAAGGGCAACCTGTTTTGGGCTTTCGCCTACAACGTCGCAGCAATCCCCATCGCGATGCTGGGGTTGCTCAACCCGCTCGTTGCGGGAGCTGCCATGGCGTTCTCTTCGGTGTTCGTTGTGACAAACAGCTTGCGCTTGCGCCGTTTCCGCTAGTCGCCCTTTCGCGGCGGTGCGGCCGGCGGCGGTGCGGCAGGCGGCGGTGCGGCCGGGCGCGAGCAAATCCAGCCCAGCTGCCTTCGTGGTGAAAACTCGCACACCAGCAAAAAACATCTGCTATCTGCTGATGTCAGTTCAGCGTGACGTCATCGCGAACTGACATCACTCCACACGCGAACCCCGGATTTCCGGGCCGCGACAGAAAGTGATGTCAGTTCAGCTTGACATCACTGCGAACTGACATCACAAAACGGAAGGTGTGTCGCGGAGCTACGACACGCGGCACAAAAGACGCCCAGAGCGCAGTGCTCGGCCGACAGCGCAGGTCGCGAGCCGCATACCTGCGTACCCGCGCGCCCGCAGCCGCGTGCCCGCGACCCGCGACCCGCGACCCGCGACCCGCGACCTGAAAAACTAGCCGCGCGGCCCGTCGAGGCCCACGAGCTTGCCCGCGATACCGCCAGCGGCACGCAAAGCAGCCCCAGAGCCGAAGCCCGACGACGGCAAAGCGAAGCGCTTGTCGCGTGCCTCGATGAGAGCGTCCTTGAGGACAGTCGCGGCAGGAACCTGCGGCGCCCACAAGTACAGCGACATCGCTCCCGGGATCGAGTTCACTTCGTTGACAAACAACTCGCCGCTCTTCTCGTCAAGCAACAGGTCGACGCGCACGATACCCGTGAGCCCCGTGACCTCGGCCACTCGCTTTGCAAGCTCAGCGGCCTTCTCGGCGACACCATCGGCAAGAACCGCGGGGAACTCGCGTGGCGCACTAGTGAGTCCAGCTTCGCTGCCCGCCCCACCCGACAAATATTTCTCGGCATACGAGTAGAGCCCAGACTTGGCGGCAGAATCGCCACCACCACGCAACGGCTTCTCAACGGCCGTGACCTCGAGAGTCGGGTACGTGCGGAACGAAATGTTCAGATCAACGAGTTCTGGACGGTAGGGCTCGAGCACGGCGCCCACGCGCAAGTGAGCGCTTGCCTTGCCGATAGCGCGAGCGGCATCCACGTCGTCAACGATCTCGATGCCGATTGATGAGCCACCGAAGCGCGGCTTCACGATATAGGGGCCAGCAAAGCTCGGGTCGACCGTGGCCGACAAGTGCTCGCGGCGAAGGCCGGGAACACCCGCAACCTCCATGAGCCCACCAAAGGCGAGCTTGTCCATACCGACAGCACCGGCAAACAACGACGAACCCGTCGCAGGAATACCCAGGAGCGAGAAAATGGATGCAGCCCCGCCGCCCTCGCCGACACCACCATGCAGACACAGCAGCACGGCGTCGAGATCGAGTGCACGTTTCTTGACGTACAGGCCAGCATCGCCCGACAGACGCACGTCAATGGGCTTGGAACCCTTGGGAACGGCGTCGAGGTAGTCCTTGGCCTCAGTGCCAGAAGGAACCTGGAACCACTGGCCCGACGGCGCCCAATAGATAGGCACAACCTTCTCGCCCGCCGCAGTCAGAACCCGCTCAGATTGCAACCCCGTAAGGATAGAAATCTCGTGCTCGGGCGACGGCCCGCCGAACAAAACAGCCCACGGTGCGCTCACTATTGCCATCCATCAGTCTCGGTGCCGCACACTACTCTGCAGGCCCGGGTGCGGCTGGTTACGGGTAATGGTCCGGCAGGTCGTTCTCATAGAGGATAACGCCTCGGTCGCCCGCCTGATCGAGCGCCGCGGCAACAGCCTCTTCACGACGGTCGAAAAGACGCACCGGATGCGGCCCGCTCGAGCCCCCGGCAACAAGCGCTGCGCGGTTCGTGCGTGCAATCGCAAACACGTGCCCGCCCAACTCCGCGATAGTCGCGGCAAAAGCGCGATTACGCTCGAACTGCACACGACCGAGCTCAACCATGCCAGGAGTCACGACAACAAAGTCTCCCCCGCGCTCGGCGGCAAGTTCGGCAGCACCGCGCGCTGCACGGTCGGCACCGACAGGGTTCGAGTTGTAGGTGTCGTCGACGATCGTCACGCCACTCGCGGCTTGCTGAATCTCGGCGCGGTGCCTCGAATCGGGAAGCGCGCTCAATCTCGCGGAGATTGTCGAGAGTGATACGTCCAAAGCTCGCGCGATACCGACGGCGACGGCAAGATTCACGGCATGACCAACGCTCGGGATCACCACACGAGCACTCTCCGTGCGGCCCGCCTCGCTCACGCTCACGGTTTCGTTCGCGGCATCGACAACAACGTCGGCGGCAGTGCCGGGAACGGTGGAGACCGTAATGACAGTTTTACCTTGCTCGCGGCACGTCTCGGCAAGGCCCGCGAGCATCGGTTCATCGATCGGCAAGACAACTATGCGAGCTGTTTCGGTGATTTCTGATTTCGCAGCAAAAATGACTTCGCGGCTCTTCAACCGCGCAATGTGTGCTTCGCCAATCGTCGTGATCGCGGCAATGTCCGGCGGAAAGCTTTTGGCGAGCTCACGAATCTGGCCGGGAGCGTTGATTCCCATTTCGGCAACAAAAACCTCGGTGCCCGGGACAACCCGCTCGTTGACGGCCCGGGAGAGTCCCATGAGGTTGTTGAAACTTGCGGGGCTAGCGACGGTCGAAAACGTGTCTCCCAGCACATGGGCGACGTAACCCTTGGTTGACGTCTTTCCATAGGAGCCGGTGATGGCGACGATGCGTGGTCTCACTTGGCCAAGCCTCTTGCGGGCAGCGACCAGAAACTTTTTCGACATGGCCTTTTCGACGGGGCGAAGAATCAGCAACGCCAGATCGGCTATCGGTGCCGCATAAAGCACAACAATTCCGAGTGCTGCGAAACCAACAAGCGACGAGAAAAGAACCGAAAGTCCAATCAGCAGAAAGACCGTGAGTGCGGCAAGTCGCTGCAATCTCGGCGTCCACCCGAGGGCACTCGTGCGACCCTTCGCCGACAGCCCAAGAGGTACGAGAGCGATGAGCGCGAGAGAAACAATCACGAGAATGGCAACAACGAGATCGGGCAGAGCAACCAGACCAATTCCCGCGGCAAGGGCTATACCCAGAGCCACACAAGCGCTCAATACGATCAAAGAATTAACGGGGCGCACACGCAACCACAACAGTGCCATCTCGGTGACAGAGCCCGGGATGTAGTGCTCACGCTGGCCCACTCGCAACCACTTGAGCGTGACGACACTTACCGCGACCACGGCCGCCGCACTAGCTACAATCCACAACACGTCGATCGGCACGGTTTTAGCCTTTCAGCTCGTCGATGAGGGCAAACAGCTCTTCGCGAACTGCAGTCTCGAGGTCGCCCTCGAGCAAATGGCCAGCTCCATCAATCTCACGAAATCGAGCGCCTGCCACGAGTTCACTCGCAACCTTGCCCGCGTCGGCGGGAGCCGCCGTGTCCTTAGCGCCCCACACGAATCGAGCAGGAGCTGTGATTCGAGCCAAATCGTCACGATACGTCTCACTCACGGTGGTAACCATGACAGCACGCATGATGCCTTGGGCCGCCCTGTAGTCAGCCGAGCCGCGCTTATTGCGTTGCTTCTCGAGAGTCTTCTCCGACACGAGCCCCAGCCTCGCGAGAGCGCGCACGACACGGAAGCCGAGAGCCGGCTTGGGCGCCGGAACGAGTCTCACGAGAGGAACCCCGGTGAGCACAAGGCCGCTGACGAGCTCCGGATACTTGGCCGCGAGCCTCACAGCAACGCGACCGCCGAACGAATGACCAACAACCACGACGGGCTCGCTGCCAGCTAGAGCCACAGCGAGAGCATCCGCGTATTCTGTCGTACCCCATGCTGCAGGCGGCTCAGGGGTGATCCCGAAACCGGGCAAGTGCGGCGCTAGAGCGTCGAGCCCGTCGAGAATGCGGGAGAAGTCGAGCCCCGAGCGGCCCCAGCCGTGCAAAGCAACAACGCGAGCGGGAGACGAACCGGTTTTATCGGCGAGAAGATCCCGGCCGGCGAGAGACGTGAGCATCTACTCCCCCTGCGGCATGGGATCGGTTGTCAAGTGTGGAGCAATGTCTTTGGGGTCGAGGGTTCCCGCGAGGACCTCTGCGACTTGACTGACTATGGGCATCTCAACCCCCTTGGCGAGAGCGAGCTCGAGCACTGGGGCGATCGATGAGAGACCTTCGGCGGTTTGATTCATTTGCGCCACGACGTCAGAGAAGCTGTAACCCTGACCGAGCAAACGGCCTGCAGTGTTGTTGCGCGATAGCGGAGAACCACACGTGGCCATAAGGTCACCGAGGCCAGCGAGACCCACGAGGGTTTCTGCGCGTCCACCGTAGGCGACGGCGAAGTCTGTCATTTCGCGCAAGCCGCGAGTGATGATCGACGCTTTGGTGTTCTCTCCAAAACCGACGCCGTCGACAATGCCGATTGCAACAGCAATGAGGTTTTTGAGAACCCCACCAAACTCGGTGCCGATGACGTCGGTGTTGACGTAGGACCTGAAGTATTTGTTGGTCGCAACGAGGGCAACCGCCGTAGCGGTTTCCAGACTCTCCGACGAGATGACAGCGGCGGTCGGTTGTTCTTTCGCAATCTCGAGAGCCAGATTGGGGCCAGAAGCTACGGCAATGCGGTCAGCACCGATGTGGAGCTCTTGTTGAACAACTTCGCTCATGCGGTATCTGGTGCCCTTCTCGACACCCTTCATGAGCGAGACCACGATCGCATCAGCTGGAATGAGCTCACGAACGATCATGAGATTTTCGCGCAGCGATTGGCTCGGAACAGACAGGAACACCATTTCGGCGCCCTCGAGCACCTCGGGCAAAAGCGAGCTCGCCCACAAACCGCGCGGCAAATTAATCCCGGGCAGATAGCCACTGTTGCGCTTGGATTCCGAGATCTCGCGAGCTACCTCGGCACGCCTCGCCCACAGCGCGACGTCGGCACCGCCGTCGGCCAAAATCTTGCCAAAGGTTGTGCCCCACGAGCCCGAACCGAGCACGGCAACTTTGCGACCCGCTTGCGACGTGGGCCGCGGAATGTCGTGCGACTTACTCAAAAGCGACCCGTCTCACTCTGGTTGTTTTTGGTCGGGTCCCACCGCTCGGCTGGAGCCTTCTCACCACGCAGTTCCTCAAGAACAGCGGTAATGGCATCCATGACAGCTTCCGTGGCCCCCGCAAGGGTCGCAGCATTCAAGGGCTGATCACGAAACGCACTCAGATCGACGGGTTCACCGAAACTGATCTCGATAGTGCGGCGCGGAAAAATGCTGATTTTTTTCGCATACCGCGGCATAACAAGTTGGGTGCCCCAGTGGGCAGCCGGAATGATCGGGATGCCGTGCTCGAGCGCCGTGCGAACAGCCCCAGTCTTGCCACGCATGGGCCACAAATTGGGGTCACGCGTGAGCGAACCCTCGGGGTAGATGACAACAGCGAGGCCTTGCTCGGTGATGCGTCGAGCGGCCGCGAGAGGGTCGCTCGTGCGCGTTGAACCCTGACGCTCGACCGGGATCTGACCGGATGCCCGCAATAGCGTGCCAATAACTGGCACTTTAAACACCGAAGCCTTGGCGAGAAACCGTGGCGCCCGACCCGCCTTCCACAAAGCGACACCCATGACGACGGGGTCAATCTCGCTGTAGTGGTTGGGGGCGAGAACAAAAGCACCAGTGGTTGGCACGTTCTGAACGTTGCGAAGTTTGATCCGCGCCATAACCCACATGGGTGGAAGCGCGATCAACGACAGCAAACGGAAGATGGGGGTCTTCTCGCTTTTTGGCTTCGTCGCCCGAGCCGTTGATTCACTCGACACCGTCGCGTTACCCCTCGTAGACGAAGTCAGCGCCGAGGAATTCGAGCTTGTCGATGAAGTGCTCGTATCCGCGGCTGATGATTCCGACGTTAGACACCGTCGACTGTCCTTCGGCTGTGAGGGCCGCGATGAGGTGGCTAAAGCCTCCACGAAGGTCGGGAACAACGATGTCGGCACCGCGCAAAGGCGTCATGCCGGTGATGACTGCAGCTTGCTCGAGCGGACGACGCGGCACTCGGCGAGTGATCGACTCGATGCCCGACTTGTGCACAACAATGTTGGCACCCATCTCGTTGAGCGCGTCGGTGAAACCGAAACGGTTTTCGTACACCGTTTCGTGCACAACCGAGACGCCATTGGCTTTGGTGAGAGCAACAACGAGAGGTTGCTGCCAGTCAGTCATAAACCCTGGGTGCACGTCAGTCTCAATGACTACGGGCTTGAGCTCTCCACCGGGGTGCCAGAACCTGATGCCGTCTTCCTGGATGTCGAACGCGCCACCGACCTTGCGGTAGATGTTGAGGAAGTTCATGAGCTCTTGTTGGCGAGCGCCTGCGACAAAAATGTCACCCTCGGTTGCGAGAGCGGCCGAAGCCCAGCTCGCGGCCTCGTTGCGGTCGAAGAGAGCACGGTGGTTGTATCCGTAGAGCTTGTCCACACCCTCAATGAAGATCACGCGGTTGGGCTCGACGTTGATGATGGCACCCATTTTTTGCAGAATCGCAATGAGGTCCATGATCTCTGGCTCGATGGCAGCGTTTTTGAGCTCGGTGACGCCTTGTGCGCGCACAGCGGTGAGCAAAACCTGCTCGGTCGCTCCCACACTCGGGTACGGCAGCTCGATCTTCGCACCCTTGAGACCGTGGGGTGCCGTGAGCCTGATGCCCTCGTAGCTCTTGTCGACGACAGCGCCAAAAGCTCGCAGCGCGTCGAGGTGGAAGTCGATGGGGCGGTCGCCGATGCGGCATCCACCAAGGTCAGGAATGAGCGCTTCACCCAAGCGGTGCAAAAGCGGACCACAAAACAGAATCGGAATGCGGCTGGAACCCGCGAGAGCATCGATTTTGGAGAAGTGAGCCGCGAGAACTTCACTCGGATCGAGTAAAAGCTCACCGGGCGCTGTAGCGCTGACGGAAACCCCGTAAGCCTCAAGCATCCCCGTGACAATGTGCACGTCACTGATGTTGGGAACATCGCGCAGAGTGCTCGGAGTTTCGGCGAGAAGAGCCGCAACCATGGCTTTGGTCGCAAGGTTTTTAGCCCCGCGAACCTCGATTCGACCCTTGAGAGCTTTGCCCCCGTTGATCACAATCTTGTCGGACTTGAGCCCGACTCTCTCGCCTGCCTTGTGGCCGTCTTTCACAAAAGAACTCATGCACACACCTTCACTGCTTACGTAGCCGCCGAGGCGGGAAAGACTTTTTCCGAGAAAGGAACTACTTTGCCGGAAGAGTGAGGGGCCGCCAGCTTTCACGACGAGCCTCAAACTCAGTTATGTGCGCTTCATTGCGCAGTGTCAGACCAATGTCATCAAGACCTTCGAGCAAACGCCACCTAGTGTAGTCGTCTATCTCGAAAGGTACCGTGAGTGCACCGATCCGCACCACTCTGTCAACAAGATCGACCTCAATTTCGATACCAGGTTCGGCATCAATGAGTGACCAGATTTTTTCGACCTCTTCTTCGGAAACTTGGGCCGCAAGCAAACCCTGCTTGCCCGAGTTGCCTCGGAAGATGTCGCCAAACCGCGAACTGATGACGGCCTGGAAGCCGTAGTCGCGCAACGCCCATACTGCGTGCTCGCGACTCGAACCCGTGCCGAAGTCCGGGCCAGCGACGAGAACTCGGCCAGAAGTAAACGGCGGGGTGTTGAGCACGAACTCTGGGTCTTGGCGCCAGCCGTAGAAGAGGGCATCCTCAAAACCGGTTTTGGTCACACGTTTGAGGAACACCGCGGGGATGATCTGGTCGGTGTCGACGTTCGATCGCTTGAGGGGTACAGCGATTCCTGAGACTTGAGTGATTTTTTCCATTAGTTGCTCTCCACATCCCACGGGCTCGACAGGGTTCCACGAATGGCCGTAGCCGCAGCCACGAGCGGCGACACGAGGTGGGTGCGTCCGCCCTTTCCTTGACGTCCCTCAAAGTTCCTGTTGGATGTCGAGGCACAACGCTCACCGGGGGCGAGCTGATCGGGGTTCATGCCGAGGCACATCGAGCACCCGGCGAAACGCCATTCGGCACCAAATTCTTCGACAATCTTGTCGATTCCTTCGGCTTCGGCCTCGATCCTGACGCGAGCGCTGCCCGGTACAACCATGACCCTCACGCCGTCTGCCTTCTTTTTGCCCTTGATGATCGAGGCAAATGCGCGAAGGTCTTCGATGCGACTGTTGGTGCATGAACCCATAAATACGGCATCCACTCGAATGTCCTTCATGGGAGTGCCCGCCGCAATGTCCATGTACTCGAGAGCACGTTCTGCCGCCGAACGCTCGTTGAGGTCGGCAATGTCGGCGGGGTTGGGTACCGACTGGCTAAGCGAAACGCCCTGGCCGGGGTTGGTGCCCCACGTGACAAAAGGCTCGAGAGTGTTGGCGTCGAGGAAAACCTCGGCGTCAAATGTCGCGCCCTCGTCTGTTGCGAGAGTGTTCCAGTATTCGACTGCCGCATCCCAATCCGCCCCGACGGGAGCGTGGGGGCGACCTTCAAGGTAGTCGTACGTGGTCTGGTCTGGAGCGATCATTCCCGCGCGGGCGCCTGCCTCGATTGACATGTTGCAAATCGTCATTCGGGCTTCCATCGACAGCGCGCGAATCGCGCTGCCACGGAACTCGAGAACATACCCTTGACCGCCGCCCGTGCCAATTTGGGCGATGATAGCCAAAATGATGTCTTTGGATGTCACGCCGGGACGCAGAGTGCCTTCGACGTTAATCGCCATGGTTTTGAATGCCTTGAGCGGCAGAGTTTGCGTCGCGAGAACGTGCTCAACTTCGCTCGTGCCGATTCCGAAGGCCATCGCGCCGAAAGCGCCGTGGGTGCTCGTGTGACTGTCGCCGCACACAACGGTGATGCCGGGCATGGTGAGCCCAAGCTGCGGGCCGACAACGTGCACGATGCCTTGCTCAATGTCACCAAGCGAGTGCAGGCGCACGCCGAACTCTTTGGCGTTGGTACGCAAAGTGTCGATCTGGGTGCGGCTCGTGAGGTCGGCAATGGGCTTGTCGATAGCGAGTGTCGGAGTGTTGTGGTCTTCCGTGGCGATCGTCAGATCGGGGCGGCGCACGGGGCGGCCTGCCATCCGGAGTCCATCAAATGCTTGCGGGCTCGTCACTTCGTGTACGAGGTGCAGGTCAATGTAGATGAGGTCGGGGGTGCCGTCCTCGCCTTTTACAACGAGGTGGTCTTCCCACACCTTTTCGGCGAGAGTGCGTGGTTTCGTGTTCATGTTTCGGTCTCCTGAAGAATGTGTCTGCCGGGCCATGAGAGCGTTCAATGACGCAAGCCGCGACGAGGGAGGCCTGAAAGTTAGGACTCGTCGCGGCAGCTAAGAAGAAGGCGTGGAAACAGCACGTGTTTAGGTTATCACCGGTCACGGTCGCTCACGCTGCACTTTGCGAGCTCGAAAACCCTCTCGCAAAACGGGGACCCACGCCATAGCGAGAAGCGCAAGCAGCATCACAGCAAGGTAAAGACCGTCGAGATTGTGACTGAGCGAAGGTAAGAAAACGACAACCGCGACAGTTCCTGCGAGCCAGAGTGCAGCGACTGTCGAGGCAAATGCTATGAATAGCGTTGCAGGTTGACGAGCCAGTCGTTCCTCCTCGGCTTGAGTACGCTGCGTTTCGCTCCAGCGCGCGTTATATGCACTGTGAGAGCGCACAGCCCCGACGCTTCGAACACAACACACGATTGCCAGAATCACGCCGATCATTGGCGTGAACACGACGATCCCGAACGTACGTTGACCCGAAAACCCAAAGCTCACGGCATCAGAAAGGTTCAGCGCAATTACAGCGAACCCGAGCACAGCGACACCAGCCCACGCTGATGCCCATGCCCGAAGCTTTGCCGGGGAAGCCGGTGCGGGCGGAGCTTCTTCACTAACTTCGCCAGAGGTAAATGTGTCGTTCACTTGTTTGTGTCCAATTGTGAAGGTGACTGCTCCGTATTGAGTATCTGCATGAGTAACGCGGATAGGGCGTCACGGGCGACAACACTCGCTCTCAATTGCGGTTGCACAGCAAAGAAGCCGATCATATCGCTACAGACACCTCGGCCCATCATGATTGAAGCACTGTTCGAAGCGCGGCACTCTCGAATCGAGGCACCTTATGCGGGGTCGGCTTCTATCCGGATGACATACCGCCCGAGTTCGACGAAACTCCCGGGGTAGAGATCAACAGCCACATCACCGTAGACCTCAACATCGTCTCCCTGTGGATCGACAACAATGATTCCGTTGGTGGACGCAAGGTCTCGGACTGTCAGGCCGTTTTCAGACAGCTCAAAAGCTGCGTGCGACTTCGAGACAGACTTCTCAGGGTCATTGACAGCAAGGGCTCCGGCGCCGGCTACGAGGCTCGCTGATGGTTCCCTACCAACGATGACACTCGAGGAGAGCGGGAGGCGCTCCCCCGTGGGAAGGGCCAGAATCCACGTTCGAACTATTCGCCGTGGCGCGACTCTTGTCTCTTCATCGATAGAACTGCCGCCGGCCACTGCCGATGGGGCTTGGGCTTGGGCTTGGGCTTGGTGCGCCGGTGCGCCGACGGGCTGCTGAGGAGCGGGTTCGATCGGCGCGGGTGGAGTTGGAGCTACCGGCGAGTGGATACTGGGCGGAACCGAGATGAGCCCTGCTACCGGTGGACGTGGTGCTGGCGGCTGCACGATTACTGGAGCTAGGCCCGAGACAACTCCCGGCGTTGACGGGGGTGGCGGCGCGAGAGGACGAATTCGCTCTGCAGTGCTTGGAATTTTCTCCGTCGACGTGTCTACGCGGACATAACCGCCGACCATCGGAGGCACGATGGATGCACCACAGCTTGCGCACGTCGTCGTTCCCGGAGCCGCCGCTACGCCGCACGCCGTGCAATTCACTGATCTTCCTTTCGTCCGCGACGCCCATGACGATTATTCATGGAGCATTCTCATTATTCGACGACAATCTCGTAAACGCCAATTTCGACACTAGCGCCGTGCGGGACCTCAACGGGCACGTTGGGCTTGGCGTGCAATTCCGTTCCATCACGAGTGACCACAATGGTGCCGTTTGTGGATCCCCAGTCGGTGACCGTGAGAACACCTTCTCGCACCGACAAGTGTGCGTGAGTCTTCGAGACACTGGACCCGCTGTCGTCAATCCGCACAAGCGCCGCAGATTCGAATCCAGGGCTCACGTCAGGGTCGCGACCGATAAAAGTATCGGCAGTAAGTTGCACGCGAGATCCAGACTGCAGGGTAATAGCCCAGCCCGTCGACGATAGCGGCCGGCGCTCGACGACGCTTGTCGCCTCGTCGATAGGCGACGACGTTGGCTCCGCGGGGATCGGCGCGGGTGGTGGTACAGGCAGCGGTTCGAGCACGGCCGCGGGCTCTGGCTCTGGCACTGGCACTGGCACTGGCACTGATACGGGCACAGGCACCGATTCACCAGTAGGTGCCACAACTCCCCCAGCGTCGCCGTCCACTGGTCTCCAGTCGACAGCGCCGTGTGAATTGGTGCCTCTGAATAGCTTGGATCCAAAAAACATCAAGGCAATTCCGCCACCAAGCAACACCGCGATGATGGGCACTTGCGTCACGTAGTATCCAACGATCCGCACCCACACGATAACAACAATGAGTGCCACCAATCCTGCGACAAACATTGTCATGCCTGTTTGTTTGCGGGTCATGTTCGCACTCCAGCTTCTCGGTCAATCGCAATCCCGTAGGCGCCCAGTTCCAAGCCCGACCCAAATGGCACGAGAGTGGCCACATTGGGTTCGCATTGCACCATATTTTCGTTGTCGTCGATGAGGAACGTGCCGTTCGTTGAATCAAGGTCGGTGACGTACAAGTCACTCCCTGACACATGAACGCGCGCGTGCGTTTTTGACACGGTCCACTCGGTGGGAGGAACCGACAGAAGCACGTCGTTGGCATCCCCAGAGCCCCGAGGGTCGCGCCCTATAGAAATTGAGGAGTCAACCCGCATTCGCTTGAGCTCATCAGGGCGCACAAACCACGTGGGTTTGGCTCGCGGCTGTCGCGGCACGACGTGAGTGGAATCGTCGATACTCGACGTCGACGAGTCCGGCACCTCGGGCACCACCGAAGTCTCAAACGCAACCGGAGCCTCAGGCGAAATAAGCATCGCCGCTTCGTCTGGGGCAAGCATTGCGGTTGCACCGAGCCCCAAGGGCGCTGGGGCTATCAGTTGAGGAGTTGCGCCTCTCTCGAGTTCCTCGACACGCGCGGTTTCGCCCTCCGAGACAGCGTGTTCAGGCTGCGCCTCCCCCGGAGCAACCGCCCACGGCGCTGCTGGTGCAAGAGCTGCCGGCGAGGGTAGTGCGCCCGCGGGGGCTGCTGGAGGTGGTGGCGTTAGCGACTTTCCATCGACGAGAGTGATGTTGGCAGCAGAGTCAGCGAGTTGAACTGTTTTGGCTATCTTTGTAATGAATTGAACGTAGGTGTGATGCGCGACCATTTTGCTTGGCCCCGCAGGAATGCCGTACACCGTCGGCCGCGTCGTCATATAGGTGGAGATCTCGGTCGACAGCGTCGACTTGTGGTTGGAGAAACCAAATTCGACAAAAAATGTCATGAGTTTGCTCCACCCGGTCAGCGCGTCCTTGATGACAAAAACGATGACGCCGTCACTCTGTGTCGTTTCTACAACACGGTGAATTCCGTTCCACAAGTCGCCTGTGCTTTCAACGGCCGCCCGCGCAGTTATCGCGCGAAGATCTGCCTCGCTCAGAAGCGTGGCAATATCTACCCGGTTGTCTGCGAACCGGTGTGGCTTTTTAGCCACAGTTAGAGCTTCGCGACAACCGCTGTAGAAAGAATCGAACGAATCTCTCCAAACGTTGACTCGATCTGGCTCGCCGTGCACGAGCCGGTCAACTGAACGAGGTCAACAAATCCGCCGTTCGGCACGAGAACTAGAGTTACCGCTTGGGCGATAGTGCCGACACGAGGATCCGAGAACGTCACTTCGATTCGGTGTGCCGCAAAACCAGAGATCTCAGTGGCTACGTTGACAACCTCTTCACGATCGGTGAGCCCAATGAGCTTCTGAGCGATGGCTCCGACGGCCATTTCCAGAGTGAAGTCAGGGGTGTTCCTGGAAACCGCGACAACGACGTTCGGTCGAAACTCGTCGGCTGCGTGCTCTTTCGCAACGGCAACTACTACCTCTGCAAGCGGCAAAGCCGACCACGCGTCTGGTGCCGACAAAGTAATTGACGGTCGTGCTGGAAAAAGTTCACTTGGGTAAGAAACGGAATCAGCCATTAATCTTGCTTCTCTCTGTACTCGTGGTCATGGTTAAAATCCGAAGAAGTTGATGATATTTTTGGCGGCTTCAACGGGCTTAAAACTCAAGTCCACTTTGATGCCAGCACCCACACCGAGCGCTACGCCAAGGTCGAGGCTCACACTCACTTCGTCCATAGTGACAGACGCAGCGACGTTGGCTTTCACACCGATTCCCGCGTACGCAGTGGCCTTCGCTCCGACATCTACGCCGGCAACGTTAACGTTGGCCTCCGCGGATGCTTCGGCCCCAGCGAACGCGTTGACACCGGCCTTGACGCTGACGCCGTCCGGACCGACGGTCGCGCTAGCATCGGCCGAAGCGCGAGCGCCGGCGAACACTTCAGCTTTGCCGCCCGCAGTTGCGAGGCCAAGGAATGAAACTTCGCCCTCCGCAGAAGCGCCCGCTCCCGCAGAAGCCTGAGCTCCCACCCCAACCTTGAGACCATCGGGTCCGATCTCCCACGATCGCTCCGCGGAAGCCTCGGCGCCAAGCAAGTACTCAGCAGAACCTGAACCGGAGAAGAGGTCGTTCTTGAATTCACCTTCAGCTTTGTCGTGAAGTCCCCAGACATCCCCGACCTTGTCTTTATCCGAGATGGTGAAGCCGTCGTCATCGACGTTGAGTTTGGGGCCACCCGGCAGCTCAATTCCGCCGTCAGCGAGGTCGCGAATGGCATCCGCCGCTGATCGAGCAGTGGAATTTACAAATTCGCCAAGCGAACTAGCGAGGCCGGACAGTCCGGACCCTCCGCCGCTGGCCGCTCGCTGTTGCTCGGCTTGCCGCTTCAACTCAACCGAGAGTCCGTCGAGCGAGCGAGCAGCAGCCACCATGTTGGGTTTCGTGCGGCTGTTCCAATTGGAGCGAACTTGGTCGATGTCGGCGCCTGTCCACGCCGCCGTCATCAACGACATCGACGCCTTCGACGTTAGAGCCTCAAGACGATTGGATGCTTGCTCAAGCCTGCGAGCGAGCGCCTCGACTTGCTCAATATCTGCGCCAGAAAATCCGTTCATCGCCCGCCACCCACTGTCTCTGCCTCTGCTCCGCCACCGCTCAAGATCAGCGCGGAGAACTCGCGTTTATCGAGGGCACCGAGCGGAGTCATTTCTGCGTTCGCACTCATCTTGCTCATTGTTTTGCCTCCAAACATTCCGTACCACTTGGTGCCTTCCGGCGAATCCCGCCGCACAACAGTGGGTACGTCAACTGGGACTTCATCGATTCGTCTCTGCAACAGCGCCGCGGCATCCATCTCGCCGTCAAGATCGTGAACAGCGGCCAATCGCTTCTCGCCAACAAGAATTTCCACGCTCGACGAACCCGCGTCGATGATGATCGATGTCACCGGTACCGTCGAAACCTCTACTCGCAGTGAATAGACGGCCATGGCATCAACAACCGCTCGGTGCATGGCGTCGAGCGCGTCGTCAAAGGCCACCGTGGTGTCACCAGAGTCATCGATCAGAGCGCGCAAGGTTGCGAGCGTTGCGCCAAGCGCAGCTGCACCTCTTTCACGATCCGCCCTAATACCGACAGAGCGAAATACAAACTCTGGCGCGTCGCCAGCGAGGTCAATGAGGAACGCGATCTCGACATCGCTGAGGGGACCAAGCAATTTACCCATCAGCTGTACAGCCCAAACATGTCTTTTGCCATACCCGCCAAGGCGTCGTACTGGGCATTGAAGAACCCGCCAACACCGTCGTAGCGCGCGACGAGCTCAGCGGCTTGCTCTTGGCTGAGGTTCTCTGTCGTGTATCCCGGCCCGTACATGTCGTGGAGTGCCGAACGGGTCGCACTTTCATCTGTGTCGTAGTACTGCTGGCCGTGATCGTAAATCGTGCCGCCAATAAACTTGCCTGCTTCCCACGCGAGTCCGGCTCCTGGCGCCCAAATTCCCAACACGTCGACAGCAACGTCTAGGGAGGATCCGAGGATCTCCGGTTGATCGTTTTCACCAATCGCGACCAAAAGGTCTTTTGCGTCGAAAGCGAAACCAATTATTGAGAAGACAGCGCCGAGCTTTCCTGCTACCTTGAGCGCGCCCGAATCCCCTAGGGCGTCCAAGGATTTCAGCCCGCCGCTCGCAGCGAGTTCGAGAATTGGTTTGATCTCCAAAAAGTCTGTGACGAGCCCACCGATATTCACCCCATTCTTGATGAGAGATTCGAGGCCTTCGGCGAAGCTTTGGTCGGGATCACTCGTGAATCCATCAAGGATGTCCTGCATCCAGTCAGGCGCATTCGAATCGGAACTCAAGCCAGAACCTGTGCTCGACCCACCCGGCCCCGAAACGCCGCCA
>Ga0070745_1000807_pt1 | contig 18083 bp, 23 predicted proteins | sample VirMetDEL_Mar_4_FD_77438 | JGI IMG/M metagenome (GOLD analysis project Ga0070745, IMG submission 77438) | Aqueous microbial communities from the Delaware River and Bay under freshwater to marine salinity gradient to study organic matter... | ecosystem: Environmental > Aquatic > Marine > Coastal ...
ATACAGCGAAGAAAAAGCTAAGTACGAAACTAAAATAAATCGTCTATACGCAGAAATATTTGGCACAGAACAAGCCAAAAAGGATGCTCATCATTTACCATCTACCAAACTAAGGAAGATAAAGGCAGAGGTTCGCAAAAGACAAGCGGAACTACGGGCTAGGGTAATTGAATTACAAAAAGAATATAATGAAATACTTGATGAAGCTCGTAAAAAAATTGGCATAGATGAACGTGTAAGTGAACTTTTTGGTAGGAAAGTGGATGAAGAAGTTGTTGCTGAAATATTGGAGCAGGAACAAGCTGAAATAGATAAGCTAGTTAAGGAAGTTCAAAGGGAGTATGGAACAAAAGGTGCGCTTTCTGAAAAGGGTATGGAAAAACTGGCTGAAGGTATTACTAAAATTCGTAAGAAATACAATGATATAAAATTAGAAGCTGTTCGTAAAGTTCCTCCTAAAATCCAACAACAGCTTAATGAGCTAACCGAAGAGATATTCGATTTAAATACGCAAATTCGTCAAGAGTATGAAAAGAGAGGAGTTGATCCAAAAGGATTTGGACGAAGTATGTTTGGGCCTCTTGTACCATCTGTAGAATATACTGTTTCATATAGCTCAGAAGAAAACGTTCCCGCAGAATTAAAAAAAGTTGCAGATAAGGTAGTTAAAACTGCACAGATTGATAGCAATGGTAGATATACCATAGTTTTAGATGGAGCTGCGTTGATAGAGGCTGGACTTGCTACAAAGCAAGAAATAGAGATAGAGTCCACAAGTAGAGGACCGATGTACAAGCCTAGAAACAGATCGGAACTCGTAGAAACTTTAGTACAAACTTTTGGACTTTCTTTAGAAGAGGCACAAGCAAACGCCAGTTTAATAGACGCAAGAGCAGCAGCTTGGGCGAAAAGGAACAACAAGCGAAAAAATGATTGGTACAAAGAAAGATTAGAAGGTATTGTAAAAAACAATAGTCAGATGCCTACCAATTTTAAATTGGCATCTTCTATTTACATTAAAGGTGTAGATGGTTCTCCAGGAAGTAGGTATCTCACAAATCTGCGTCAAGCCATTGAAAGGGTTAGCCCAAAAACTCGTACCCTTAAAGCATGGATTAATGATTTAATTCGTCAATCGGATCATGCTACTTTAATGGATTTGCGTAGGATCGGCATGATTACCATGTCTGAGATGTGGGATACCTATGAAGAATTACAGCTTCAGCGTAGGCTTCGCATTAATGCCAATCAAGATACCTTTGACTTAGATCAAAAGATTGGGCAACTTCGTGCAAAGCTTCCAAAGACAAAGTTTACTATAAATCCTGATTTTGCAGCAATCGCTGAAGAAATTTTATCTAAAGAAAAAGCCGATCTAAATTATACGAATTTAGATAATATAACAGAAAAGCAACTGTATTATCTGATAGTAAATAATTATCTTGAAAATTCTAATGACATCCGTATGATGGATGTATTAGAATTATCTGTATCGGAAAATAGTGTCGAAGCATTGCGAAATCTTGTAGCTTCGAATATGAATGAGGCTTTTAATAATAATTACGATAAGGCTAAATTCATAGATGGATTAAAAAAGTTAGGAGTTGCTACTCCAATAGCAAAGAAAGTTGCTAACTTTTTTGATTTAAAGACAAAAGGGACACCTACATTTGAAGATTATAGTATTTATTACTATACTTTACAAAGTTTTCTTGAACAAAGTGGGCTTGCTGATAACACAAACGAAGCCAATCAGGCAGAGAAAAATCGTATCCTTGCTGAAATGGATCGGGTTGCAGGGATTATGAAAAAGCTGACTTTAGGGGAAAAGATAGATGCTTCCCATAACGATAGAGTAGTTGAGACTGCCGATGGAAGACAGCTGATGAGAGTCCAGATGCCTGATGGTAGTTTTAATTTCATTAGACCAGAAGTTTTAGGAAGGACTAATTTCCCTGAACCGCATCACCAGTTGATTTCTTTTGGCATGGCTAAAGAAGAGGGGATGTCGGAAAGTGATTTTGCAGCCAGGTCATTGAACGGTGTTAGGTTAAATAGTAATTTGGAATTATATGAACCTACTGAGGAAGATTATCAGCAGGGAGATACGGTGTATCAGACAAAAGATGGAGAACAAAGGGCAGCAATTGTAACAACAGGGGATGGTAAAATTATTATTCATGCGCTTACAAATCCGGATGTAAGTAGCCCATTGCACGAGCTTGCCCATGAATTTGAGTCTGAGTTAACAGCAGACGAAATCCGGATTGTAGAAAGATGGTCAAAAGCAACATTTGGTACAATTGATTTTAGAGAAAAGTTTGCCAAAGGGTTTGAGGCATATGTAATGGAAGGGCGAACTGAAAATGCTAAACTTGCCAATGTGTTTGATCGTTTTGCCATTTGGCTACAGACTATGTACAATAATGTACTTGAATATAACGGAGAACGTATTGTCTTAAACCGTAAAATGCGTAAGATTTACGCTAGAATGTTAGATGCGGATCTTGCTCCAGTTTCAGACAAAGTAATTCTTAGCTTTACTAAGTTACCTAATATTGCAAATTTATTAGACCGCATTCGTTTTAGAAGAAGGCGTAAGAAACAAGAGGAGGATGAGGAGACAAGAAGAATACGGGAACTTCGTGAGCAGATTAAACAAAAAAGAGAACAAGCTTTAGAAGATTTAAAAAATCGTAAATTAGAAAAAGACGAGTTACGGGATTTAGAGCAGGAAAGAGAAAATTTGGCAAAGCAGATAGATGCAAACGTCAAAAAGTTTACAGAGGATACGCTTACTCTTGGAGAAAGAGCAGAGCTTTTAAATCTTATTGAAGCTTTAATTAATCGTGTTAATCAAATTACTGATAGGATTGCCGTATTAAATGAAATCATCGAATCCGAACCTACAAAAGAGGAGATAGATAACATTAATGACGATTTTGATGAAAAGTTGGAAGAGGCAATAAAAGGGGAAGAAACAGCTGAAGAAGAAATTCTTGCTCCTGAAGAAGCACAAGCTGAGCCAGAGCAACCAGCTAGTCAGGCAACTCCGCAGCAGCCCTCAACGCCTACACCAAATCAACCGCAGCCTTCTGGTCAGCAACCACCTAGTCAGCAACCGCCTTCTAGTCAAAATACAGGTAAAACGGACGAAAAAGCCAAAGAGTCTAAGCGGATTCGTAGAGCAGCAAATGATCCACGAGTGGATGTAGAACTACAGGAGGCTCTTCTGTTAGACGAGGATAGCAAATATTTACCTATTTCTTTACAACGGGTTGCTAATGCTGCACGAATTGTTATTGAAAATCTTATATTAGATGGATTAAGCTATAGCGAAATATTTGAAGAAGCTAAGGCGGGAAAGAATATTACAAGTCAAATCCCTAGTAGAGAGACTAAAGAGCAAGAACAGCAAAGGAGAGCAGAGGATGCAATGTACACTATTATTATGGACATTGTGTGGGATAGAGTCCGGCAAACAGGAGACACCCGTTTAGCTGTGCAAATGCAACAAGATATTGCAAGATTTAGAAGAACGGCTGCAACCGAATTACGAGCAGGTATCGCTAAAGTTGTGCCTGAAAGTCTCTATTCGGACGTAATAAATGAACTTGAAGAAAAATTTATTAACAACTTAGGTCAAAAAGTTGAATCTGGACGTACGTTAGAAGAGGAGATTGCCAGTCTTATGGTAAGCCATTCCCCTGAAGAAATACAAGAAGTAATTAATAAAGTACTAGGATTACAGGGGAGACCTGCTACAAGGATAAAGGGATCTACAAAAGCTTCAAAAAAAGGAGATAGTTTAATTAAAAGAGGATGGGATAAATTCAGCAAGGGTGGTAGAGGGCAATTAAGTGCAGGACTAATTTTCAATCAAGATCAAATAGAAGGAATTGTAGATATCATAACAGGATTGATTTATAAATTTAAAGGTAACATATTAAAAGTAAAAGAAGCGTTTGTTGAGGAAGTAGATATTTACAATCTTTTAAGTGGTCAAAACTACGATGCAACCGCCATTTGGAATTTTCTAACATCTAACAATAAGATTGATATTGCGAAAATTCAAGAACAGGAATTAGTAGATCGTCTCTTAGAAATGGAAGAGCGTATGAAACAAGCTCTTCGTAGAGGAGGGCCAGAGGTAGCAGTTCAAATGGAAAACATTTATAATTTAATTCTATCTGAGATAGAAAAAATTACTAGTGAAAATCCAGAATTAGGGACAGTACAGGATGTAATTAAAAATAGGTCGTTAAAAGGACCCGCAGCAAGAGCCATACGGAATAGTATTATTGAACAATTTAGATTTTTAGAAGAAGAGGAAATAGCTTTATTGCATAATGTTCTTGACAAAGTGTTTATAGTTATTTCGTCAGAATACAATACTTCTTTTGGAGATAAGATTCGTCAAGGAGCCAGAGAATTAGGTACAACTCTTTCTGAAGTAGTTATAAATCATTACACAAAGGGAGACCAATCCCAATCACTATCGTCTAAACTTGTCCAAGCATTAAATTTATCTCCTATGGAAGCTCGTAAATTCCAAGAGGAGTTTAAATTAATTTGGAAAGACTTGATGGAGGATAAGAAGAAAAAGATTTTAAAACAACGATTAAAAGAAAATCTTGATATTCTTGAAAGGCGTTTAGATGAAGCTGTAAGAGCTAAAGATTATGAAAATGCTGCCAAAATTAGGACTAGGATTAAAAAGCTAAGAAAGAAAACTAAATCTGCCACTCAAAGAATGGTAGAGGAGCTTTCTATGGGCGTTTTAAATGAAGCTCGGATGGCTGATCTTTGGTTTGAGAAATATGCCATTGCTGAGGGTAACAGAGACAAAATTGAAAAACTAAAAGAATTAGTTGATAAAGCTAATAAAGCTTTCTCTGTTAGAGATAAAGAAAGGATTTATAAAGAAATTGATTATGAGATAGCAAGATTGAAAAAAGATCCTTGGAAGAAGTTATTTTTAATGAAGTTACAAACATTAGGTATTGTTAATCTTCTTAGTGGATTTACTTCTGGTGTAAGGGCATTTTTAGGGGCTTTTAAAGCTGCTGGTCCTAATTTAATGCGAGACTTTATGGTGTTACTACCTCAATATGCAACAGCGTTTGTGAGAGGCAGGAAAAATGAAAGAGAAGCGTTATCTTACATTATGGGAGAGTTGTTTAGAGGAGAACCAGATCCAGAAATAAACAATATCTTTTTAAGTTACGCAAATAATGTCAAAAATTTTATTTCTAGATTTATTTATGAATTTGGATATCAATTAAAATACGGTATTGCTACTACAAGATATAATGATCCAACAGGTTCAGGATTTTCCCCGTTAGACATTGAAATTAATAATTTTATGGAGAACATTTTTAAAGTGTCTCCTGTAAAAAACCCAAGTGATTTAAAAAAATATATTGCACGGGTAATGCTACTTGCGTATACTCCACCTATGCTTGCAGTTAGAGCTTTAGCTATGGGGGATATGCTGATAAAATCATCTATTATGAATTTTAAAGCTGCACAAGTGGCAAGAGCAAAGCTAATAGATAATGGAGTAGACCCAAACGATGCAGATTTTGTAATTAAATTAAAAACAGAATTAGGTAGAATACACCAAGCAGAAATTAAAGAACAGGTTGAAGAAGAAATCGCCATTTTAAAAACTGCGGGAAAGAAAATTCCTCTTGGATATAAGCAAGCCCGTATTAGAGAATTACGAGTTACTAAAATGAACCCTGAGTTAGTAGAAGAAGCTGCGTATTTAGCAGACGAGGCGTTGATTATGCACGTTACACAAGCATCTCGTGTAGCTAATGTTAGGATTAAAGAAAAAGATAATGTGGCACAGATGCTTGGAAAAATGATTTTAATGACATTGTTTCCAATTGTTCGGACACCAGCTGCATTTATAGAACAAGCTACTTATTATACACCTTTTGGCCTTATCGCAGGTGGAATTAATGTATTTAGTGAAGGTAGTACACAGGAGGCAAAAGAAAAAGGTTACAGACAAATGGCAGCAGCAACCCTAGGGTTCTCAACGTTTATTTCTTTGTTTTTCTCTATGTTTGATTTTGACGATGATGAAGAAGGTAACAAAATTCTTAAAGTTAACGATGATTGGAGAATGCGGATTACCGGGTTAGGTTCAACTAATTTCGTGAAGGATGAATATATAGATAAGCATTATAGAATTCTTGAGTTACAAATTCGACCATTCCCCAAGAAATATCCAGACTGGGTAATTAGCATGAACTATGCGGATTCCCCATTAGGGATTGTACTTTATCCAATAGGTCAAATGTATGATGCAGCAGCTCTGAATCCTAAAAGCGAGAACTCTGTTAACCAAGCTAATTTAAGCATAATTTTAGGCGGTCTTCAGTTTATAACTGCTCAGTCTTTTAGTAGGTCATTAAATGAGATCGTAAAATTAGCAGGTATTTCCGAAGCCGTAGATCCAACAACAGACACAGCTAAAGAACAAGAACGTAAAATTATAGCTTTGGCTAAATTTCTTGGGGAAAAGGGTAGTATGTACGTTCCATTAGGTGCTAACCTTTATAGCCAAATGTCAAAAGCATATGGACAAGTAACGGATAAACCTAGATATATTCCGGAGACCACGACTTTTACAGAAACATATGCATACAACCTTGTAAAAAGAGCATTTTTCTCTGGATTGCTTACTCCATATCTTAGTGGAGAGAAAAGAGCCTTGTTAGATCCACTTGGAAAACCTGTTGAAGATAGGCTGGTTTTTCCGGAAAATTTCTTATTTATGAACAATGCCTTAGAAATGTTGGATAATTGGGTGAATGAAACAAGTAAAAAAAGTCCGGGACATAAGTTGTTTTTAAGTAGAACAAATTTAAACGTGCAAAATCGTTATTGGATGCCCGGTAATACAGTTACCCATAAAGGAAATACTTACAAATTAAATAATCAAGAAAAAATAGAATTAGCAAACAGAGTAGCAACCATATATGGCGCAAAGGTAGACCAATATGCTATGGATTACGATTATGAAAATATGTCTACAGAAAAATTATTAGAGGACTTTAAAAAATTAAGAGAAGAAGCTATTAAAGAAGCAAAAGACCAATACCTATACTATGGCTATTAAAAAGTTCTTTAAAAATATGTTTACAGGTTATTATGTAAACGATGGGCAAGACATTGAAGTGGACGCTCAAATAATAAACCTGTCTCAAAGATACTTTTGGATATTAGATCCCGGTCATGGAGCAAAGACGCAAGGAAAACGATCCCCTATAAAGGATGGGAAACAACTGTTGGAGTACGAATACAATCAAGACATCGTAAAGCACATCTCACAGGAGTTAAAGCAGATGAGCATACAGCACTTGGTCACTATTCCTAACCCTGAAGACTTTGGAAATGCTCTAAAGTATAGAGTGGATAAAGCCAATACATACCATACAGATCTGCCAAAGATATTCGTATCTGTACACGGCAATGCAGGTCCTGGGGATGAATTTAGCACAGCCTTTAGAGGAATCGAAACTTACTATTACTCTCCCATAGGTAGAAGAATAGCCGAAGTATTTCAAAAAGAATTAGTCGCTAAGGTAAAACTAAAGGATAGGGGAGTAAAGGAAGGTAAAAGGCTGTATGTATTAGCCAAAACAGATCATCCCGCTATTTTAACAGAGACAGGTTTTTACAACAATCCGGACGAGTTTGATAAAATGATGAACCCCAACTTCCGGAGGATAGTAGCTGAGGCTCATCTAAGGGCAATAAAATATATAGAAGAGAGAGGGATTTAAAAGAAATCATCGCACCAAAGGGGAGTATCTTCCCCAACATACGCACATTCTACATTAAAGTAAAAGTGTTCTATTGCGTCTTCTTCTGACATTCCTTCGGCTATGAGGATGTCAATACACTTTTGGATAGAATATATCACCTGCCCACCTTGGCTAGAGACTCCTAAGATTGCATCATCAAACCCATCCGCAATTAAAACGGGTCCGTATTTTTCAATAATTTGTTCTAACATGGTCATACATTAAATGCTTTAATTGTATGTTCAAATGGGTTGCCTTCAATACCCTTCACCAAAGATAACATATTTTGGGCAATTTCCCTAATTTCTAATTGAGCATCCGGTTTATTTCTCAAGTTTAGGAAGTGATAGAACGATCGCCAATTAAACATCACATCCATTGTGATTTGGGAGTTCATGGTTTTGAAGAACCTGGCGGATTCTTTTGCTCGTTTTCTCCCAACAACAGGTATAAGTATATCAAGATAAGTATGATAGAATTCATTTGCTTGTTCAGTAAATTCTATCAAATCTTGTTGAAATGTATCTGGCCAATCTTCAGGTACATAAAACTTATCATCCTTAAACTCTCGATATCTCAAACTCGCAGCATTGACGCTCACACCTACCCTGTGCTTCAATAAATGAATATGGGAAGCTTGATCACAGGTAACCAAGAAGTGCAGCGAGGACTTCTCAAATGGCGTGTGGTGACCATTCTCAGCTAACATTTTAAGTAGCTTGTCCACACGGTTTAATTTGTCCTCAGTTAAGTCACGACTCGTAGATGTCCATGCGGATTGTGCATGGGTTAGGTCACTACCATAGTAACCAATCAGTTCTACTTTGTTATTATACATAATTTATTTTAATCTTAAATACTCAACTTACACTTAATCTTATCACCATCTTTTGTTTGTAGATCCACATTAGCATCCACAGTCAATTCACTTCTGTTAAGATTTGCCTTCCAAAACTCATGTCTAATCACTCGTAGAATATCATACGCTACTCTACACGATTCGTCCCCCTTTTCATTAAAAATTCCCCAACTTGCATTTGAATGTAAATCCTCTTGGATGAGGATATTTCGAGCTTCCATCAACTTTTCATCCGCTTTACTCCTAATCTGGTGATACTGATTAAAATCTATTCTACCGTTTCCATCTGTCAATTTATTAGACAAGTGGTTTACAAATGTTGGATGATATTTGATATGGTCAAATTGACCAATACCAACACGAGAGTACAAATCTAATGCTTGTTGTACAAGTCGGAGTTGGTCTTCTGTCAAATGTAAGGTAGTCATTATTAACTGTTTTGATATCTTGGAATAATGTTAGGTGTTTGATACTTTCTATTTAGGAAAGTTAATGATAACATCTCTGTAACTTCATCATAATTCCCTTTAGCCATTTCTGGTTTGTATGGGTAGTATGAATCATGAATAGTTTTTACTGCATAATCGTAATCATGCCCTTGCTCAAGTAGAGCCTCAAGACATTCAACTGTCAACTCTATAAATTCATGTACTGTAATTTCCATATTATTGCTATTTATACGGATCCTTAAATAGCTCATTTATGGTGTCGAAATCATAACCCAATGCAGTAGTGATAGCCATCAGCATTTGACGATATTCGTAAACATCGTGAACTGAATCTTCTTTTTCAATTGTAACTGTCATATCAAATTGAGTTACCGTAATTTTAAATGGTTGTTTTTCCGTAGCCTGTTTTTCTTTTAAGTTATCAATTGAAAGCAAGTGCTTGTCAGGTGCAGGATCAAATTTATTCCCAGGTTTAAGAAACACATCCGTTTGAAAATACCCTTCATCAAAATCCTTGATGATGGTATCAATCGCCAATCCAAGTGTAGTGGGATTTGTTTCAGGAATAGAGTCAGCACCCCTTCTCCAATTGTTGTGTTTCCTTAGAATTTCAATTGCCTCGTTTAGTGTCATTTGTGTTTGTTTTATTTTACAGAGAGTTCTTATCTATTACAATTTCATAATAATCCCCATGATCCACAAAGTTTTTGACAGTACCTTCAAGTCCAAAGAGAGACATATCTGTATCTACTCCAATGAACGGACCGCCCGATGGATCAATGTACAACAATATTTCTTCACCTTTTACCTTATCAAATCCACAGCGAGTGTACTTAAATTCTCCCTTCCAATCAATGTTTCCGTTTTCATTGTAAGAGAACTCAAAAGCGTTATTATGCCTGTTTTTATATTTCATATCGTTACTTATAACCTAAACTTCTGCAACCAATTTTATTCCCTGCACGATCTCTTACCACTTGATTAGGGTAGTAACAATCCTCCCTATTCATGGCTATACACGCTTCGAATACCTTCCTGCTGACTATGTAAATAGTGTTCTTTCTTCGCTTTGGTAATCCGGATACCTTGTAATTCGTAGTAGAGACAGGTATGGCTCCCAAATAATCGACTACTTTGGCTTCATACTCAACCCGGGCTACTTCTCCGCAGGGGTGAATTGTCTCTACTGTGTTGTTATTTTGGTCAAGGATTGTTATTAAATGACTAGTCAAATTTACTATTTTCATTCTGAATAGTCAAAATTAGTTGTCTTACCAAAAAATCCTTTGTTTTCGTGGGTTTGAAGATCAATATCCGGTTTATATACTTTCAACCAAGTAGGATCTTCTAAGGGGTCATGTGAAAGGCTTTGATCCAACAGTCTCATCCGGTTGTTGGGAACACAAAACAACACGCCTGTTTCGTAGTCAAACGCAAATGTCTTTGTTTTATGCTCATGCCAAGCAGTAGCCTGACCATAGTCTACATTTTCTTCGGGAAGAGGCTCACAAGTAAACAGATAGTTCCCCCTCATTGTATTTATTGCGCCATTCATATAGCCCATAATATCTAAGGTTTCCATGAACTTAATAGTCGTCAGCTGCCAATTATTACTAATACTATCCCACCATCCTACATCTAACATTGTAATGGCTTCTGTGGGATTTGGCTTATTAAAGATAGCACATTGCGCCACCTTATCGTATACTGCTCCAATCGAAGGGAGATAGACAAAAAACAAAGGGGCTTTGCCTCGCACAAATCTTATTGCGATTATAACCCCAAAAATAGTCTCATTATTACTATAATCATAGGTACCATCCAAAAAACTTTTCTTCACATAGCATTCTACATAAGGTGTACTTACGATCATTTTTTCTTCTTTTTCTTGGCTTTAATCTTACGTTCCTGTTCTAACATTGCTTTGGTAGGTTTCTTGCCGCTACCTTTCTTTGCACGAATATTATTCCACAGGCTGTTTTCTACGCCAAGTTTGTTGAGTTTTTTCTTAGGCATTTTATGTTATAGTTTTAAGGATTTCAAATAATTCAGTTAAGTCAGACAGATCGTCTTCTGTGTAATTGGCAAATATAGTACCTACTTTCGAAGATTCATCTGCTTCAATGTCTGCCAATAATTTCATAATCTCGTTAATATGTCCCCATCCTTCAATGGTCATTAAATCGCCATCCGCAGGAGCCAAATGAAGTTGTTCGTTCTCAAAACTAACTTCCTCTTCATTTTTTGTGGCTGTTACATAAAGCTGGAAATTACCCTCGTGGGACTTTACAATAAGGTGTATCATGTCGTAGGATTTAATTGGCGAATAACTTCACCTGTTACAATATTATTTGCTTCATCTAACACCAAGGACACCTGATGTTGTTTAGTAAACTCAATAGCCTCCTCCATCGTATAACATACATAAATGACTTTCTCATTTTCGTTGTTGTAATAGTAAATAGTGTACATAATAAATTGTTTTGTACCCGGAGTGGGACTCGAACCCACACGGCCAATACTGGCCACAAGGGCTTAAACCTTGCATGACTGCCAATTTCATCATCCGGGCATTTATTTTATATTTTGTTTTTAGGTTTCCAAAGAAAGAATTGGATGGTTAAAAATGGCAAATCAATACAAAAATAGGCTCTGTTTGGTATAACTGCATTACCCCAACTAATACCTATACCTATCTGATTAAATGTGTGTACTACTACTTTCATGTTAAAGACTTCCAATGACGAACACTTACAAAAGGCATAATTAGTTTTTCATTTGGGTGTAGAACTACGCAGGGATATACAGGGCTTGTGAGGATAGAGAACCAAGTGGCAGCATACTCATCTTGTGTCTTCAGGGTAGCTGAATTCAGATACACTTTCAGCCTTCCGGATTCCCAATCAAATGCTCCCCCAGGTCTGTGCGTATGCGCTCCCATATAAATATCTCCTTCGGGATACTGCATTGCGCTGTACTTTTTATTCGCATGGTTCACGTTCCACATAGAGTGACCCGGGAACTTGTGCGCTGCTGCTATCTTATAAAGCACCTCGCCAACTTTAAGGTTCACATGACATATCCCTGTAGAATAAGGGACAATCTTTGTGATAATGTGCTGAGGGACATCCAAGCCAGTAAACTGTTTAATCCTCGCATCATGATTACCTTGTACAGCAAACAACACCTTGTGCTTAATTTCTGTCAACCAACTCGTCACAAATTGAACCTGCAACTCAGGAGTCAATACTGAGGTAAGCACCTCTGCAATCGTCCGCAGTTTAATTGCCAAATCCAATTCATCTCCCATTAGGATAATGTAAAGATTCGGAGTGTTGAGAATTTCATCTGTAATCTTTTGAAACAACTCATAATCAGTACCAATAGCACCAATGTGAGCATCCCCAAAAGGAATAATACAAATCGGATCTTGCGTACTAACATCGACATTGATATAATGTGAAGAACTTTTTAATGAACCCCGAAGGTTTTTCATGCTATGGATTGCCGGAAGCATATCTCGCCAAGAAAGATCAGACAACTCGACATCATCCGATACAATATTCTTTGCACCCAAGAATTCCTTTACTCCATTGATGCCTTGTGGATAGCCATTCTTTTTAAGTAGTCTTCTTATTCTCCCATCTGCTGCATCCCAAGTAATCCCCAAGTCTTGTGCTACTCTATCGTAATAACTTATCGTATCCTCCGATTCGTTTGGGGGGTTTGTTTTAATGTATTCTAAAATATTCATAGCTATTTTATATGTAAGGTAATTTTTACTTGAGCCTCTTTATACATTTCAAAGGCAGCAGCAAAAGAATCAGCCCATCTGGATTCTGGGTTATCCTCTTTATAAGTATGTACTTGTTTTATTCCGCATTGAATAATGGCTCTTGCGCAGTCCGCACAAGTCATTTTCGTGACGTATATTGAGCCATTTACAGGAGAGGCATCTGTTAGGTGGGCATTGTAAATTGCGTTCCTCTCAGCGTGTTCTGTGAAGAGATATTTTTCTGGGCGGGAATATCTTTCGATCCGATTGTCATCAACACCAGATGGAAATCCGTTGTATCCGACAGACACAATCCTTCTATTATCTCCTATAATTACTGCCCCCACTTTAGTATGAGGATCTTTTGACCAATTTGCAACGTGAGTGGCTAAATCTAAAAACCGCTCATGCCACATCTGAGATCCATTCATCTTGGTAGTCAGGTTTTGTTTCTTTAATGTACGCAGCAAACAGACAGCAGTAATTTGCCAAATCCTGTAGCGTATCTGTAATAGATTCGTCCTCTACTTCCAAGAATCCTTTCTTCGCAAAAGAAGCTAACCTACTCATCTTATCATGCATTCGTGTAATAAATCCTATTGTAGGTGGAATTCGGTAAGCTTCTGTTCCTTTAAAATTACTGAGAATATCGTCATAGAAAGCATAGTCAGCACCCTTTTTTTGACTGGTCTCAATACACTGCTCAAAAAATTCTTGAATAAATTGTTGGTAGTCTTGTCGTGTCATATATATTTCACTATGTTTTGATTCTCTGCTTCTCTTTCTAATTGACGTAGAATTTCAAGAGCTTCCTCTACTCTATCAATATCTTCCGAATCAATTAAAATGTCTTCTACTGCAACGTGTCGATCCATCAATGTAATAGTCAGGCTAGCTTCGACTACTTGTACTTGTGCGTTTTCTTTAAATGTCATATAATATTTTTAAAAAAATGGGGGAGTTACCCCCATCTAGACACAAAAAATAAAAACAATTAAAAAATAAAAATTAATTCTTTAATAGACCGTGTAGAGTTGTCAGAAAGCTTACAAAATGGAAGAACAGTTCTTGCAAATCTTCGTCTTCAACAATATCTCCAAAGGTAGCAGTCAGTTCAACAATTTCCTCTTCAGTTAAATCTTCCAACTCGTGAGGTACTTTAGAAATACCTGTGAATGCGTTAGGGAGAGTAACCAATGGATTTACAAACAATCCTACATCGTTAAAATTCAGTGTACCATCTTCATTAGCTGCCTTAAAAGCTTCGACAAAAGCCATGACAGTTTTTAATACATCCTTAGTTTCGTTAATGCCGTACATTGTATAGGTTTTTTGGGGTTAAATAACAGTTTAACAACACGCTACATCTCATTGTAGTTCATTTTTTGCAAATACACACCGGGATTGTGCTTATCTACACTATAAAATTTACTGTTAATTAACCAAGGCACAAAATAAAGGTGATCCATATCATCATCTGGTATGTAATCATGCGCAGTTAGCAAGTCTGCAATAATTTGCGTCATGTTGTTAAAATCACACTTCCTTTTGCTGTCCCTTACAAAGTGAGTATAAAGTAAGATGGGATATTCTGAATCCGCAAAGTAATTCCGCACCACATTGCGGAATATGTTATCCCTTGTTTTATACTCCTTCACTTCTTTCTTAGAAGAGCTAAATCCTTGGATGCCTAACGATCTCAAATACTTGGTCACAGTCTTACTTGGGAATATCCCTCTTGATGTCATTACCTTGCTATTCTTTAAACTCGGTACATTGCCTGGGATAAATATACTATTTGTATCTAATATGTCAAAGCAACCCATAAATTATTTTTTTCATTTCATACGGATTTACAATATTGGCTCTGACTTCCGCATAATCTTTGCCATACTTTTGAAGCTCTTCAGGAAAAAAGAACGGCTTAACGTTTGGCATCTCCTTTACAAACCGCTTTGTGTTCTCAATGCCAGCCTCGTCTCCATCTAATGCTACATACACTGTAGCTTTCTTTGTCATAGCATTTATGATCCGCTCGTCAGGTATCATTGTCTCTCCCTGTAGACCTCTAACAGACAAGCCTAAATTCATTAGCACCCTTCCATCCTTATAAGAAGAAGCAATAAAAAGAACATCGCTAATAGGATACCCCGTAAAGAATAGATCGTTGTTTTTGGAGTTGGTAATGAACTTCGGATCTTCATAGGGTGCATAAATTTTTATCTTATCTTTTGCAGGTATAGCATATGCCTGTGCAGGAAAGTGATTAAAATATTTAGTAGGAAACCTTCGGGAATTAAATCTGTAGTGTTTTATAGGCTGCACCTCATCACTTTCTAACTGCATTATCCGAATACCATACTGTCCCCAATATGCTGCATCTCGTGAATTCCATGCTCGTGTTGTCCATTCTACATGGGGTTCAAAATTATCCTCTGGAGTCTGCACTTTAGTTGGCATTCCCATGTTCCAAGAGGACACCAATTTCTTCGCCTCTTTAAAATCACAGTTATGTTTTTCCATAACCATGTCCCAACAATTGTAATTAAAGTACCTGCGATCGGAGTTATCCACCAACCGCAGGTAACCATTGTACCATTGCCAAAAACAACTGGGATTCTTGTCTTCCCGAAAGGGATTCCGAAACCTTCCGGTAAAACGTGGGTCTATCCCAGTTACCCGTAATACTATACTTTCTTGTACATCTCTGTCCATTAGAACGGAATATTATACAGCTTATCGTAAAGTAATTTGGCAGTTTTGGCATCGTCACATAGAAGCATATCGTATTTCATACAAGCCTCATAAGGAACTACGCATGAGGTGGGTTGCCCAGAGTCAGTAAGAATCCGAGCAACCACTTCTCCATCAAGGTTTTCTATAGAGACTTTCTGCAAACTTTTCGCATAAGGATTCGATACAGGCTCGTCCTTCTTCTTCCGTTTCAACTTTGTATGTGTCATCGTTCCCTATATTTTTCACAACCACCTTACCATCGTATATCCGGCCCACATGAAGTGGACCGAAATATACGTTGTGGTAGGAGATAGTTTTGTTGCCCACCTGTTCTTTTACAGATGTGTAGCGAATGTTTAAGGTATACATAATTAAAACGGTAGATCATCATCGCCAAAATCATCAAACTCTGCCTCAATAACAGGAGTTTTAGCAGGTTCTGCTTTAACCTCCGGCTTCATCTCAATCGTATTTTCGATCTGCGTAGGCACTGAGGGCAACTTGCCGTTGTATTCCTGTATCATCTTTTCGTAGTACTCGTCTTCTGCGCTCATGTCCCATTGAACAATCTCTCCCTTCTTGTTCTTCAATGGCTCCCAACTAGGCTTGTCATGAGGAGTTTCACGAGTGTAATACATATCTACCAACTGTCCGTTCTGACGCACATACATGGTGTTGTAGTCTCGCTTGTCCTTACCTGCTATGATCTCCAATTTCTGTGAAAAATCAATGTTTGGAATCTTAGCCAACGTATAGCGACACATCGGGTGCGCCCATTTCAACTGAAGCCGGATGCGGTCATCGCCATCCTCCAAGTCAATCTCAAAAAACTTCAGCATCTTGTTGTTAAATTCTACCTCTTTTACTGCCATGCGTGTCACATAGCCTTCAAATCCGGTAAACTCAACATAATGATTAGCCCCTGTAACATTGCCATTGTCGTCCGTTACTGAACGTTTGACAACATTAGGGTGGGTGTCGTTTGCATCTGTCTTATACGACAGCATTCCATAACGCACACCAACATACTTCAAATTTTCGGCTTTCTGCATAAATCCCATTACTTCTAAAATTTTAATGGTTCAAAAAATAAATATTGCCGTTCTTTAATTCTTCAATTTCTTTCATTGCGAGTTCGTCTCCTTCTTTCAGGGGTGGCACTTCTAAGTAAATACCTCCTTCACCCTGAAACATAAGCGGAATACTTGCTCCCTTATCGCCATAGCTGTTTTTCACAAGCCATGCTCCCCGAAGCCTACATCCGCCCTTTGCTGTTCGTAAATCATCTACTCGGTAACCAAACAACTTGTTCACTTCAAAATCACTTGGATCTAAAATACCCAACATCCAATCTGTATTCTGGTAAAACTTATCAGAGCCATACCAATCGTTTCTTCGCACTCGTAATTGCATCTTTAACTGTCTGTTCGTGTCAGTGGTCTCTCTGTTAAATTGATTAAGATCAATAATCAACCAACCTTTTCTGTTATCTCGTACCCATTTTGAGTGATCCGATGTTTCAATTAACGTCTTAATATCACTCATTCCTTCCTGCTTGACATTGTTAACGTGATCTAAGATGCGTATTACCATTGCACCTTTTTCCCGTTGGTATTCCTCATCCAATTTGACAATGTCTTCAAATTGAATCGGCTTCCTTTTACCATCCTTCATCACATAACTGTGGATGGTAATCATGCTCTCTAATTCTCGTACTTGCGGCTCTAAGGCTTCTACTAATTGCAAGTCTCTTTCTGTCAATGCTCTCGTTCGGTTTGGCCATTGTAGTAATGTAGGTACATCAATAACCTCCCTGTAGTCAATATACATCAGCCAACATATAAACTTGCTGATGAGCTGTATTCGTGGATCACGCTCAGTGAAATAATACAACCATGTAGGTTTTATTCCACCTTGCGCTTTCCACTTTTTGTAGAGAGAGAAAACAAAGTAATGATTTACATAACTGCTCTTACCTGCCCCACCAGTACCTCCAACACTTAAATAATTTCCCGGCATGATTGGAGCGACTTTGTTAATCAAAGCCAATTCGTCTGTGTGAGGAGTTTTGTGTACGGTAAGGTATTTTATATCCCTCTTGTAGCCTCTATGGATTAACCGTTTGACCTCCTCGTACATCAGTTAATGTAAAAGTTTTGCCCTTGCGTCTCTGGAATTCTTTCGTTGTTCAAGATACGCCAAATATATTTCTCAAGCAAGCTGTCACCCTCTTTTTCGATAAAATACATACTTTTCTTCGTATACATCCATCCCTTTTCTTTACACTCGGTTAAATACAGTTTAGTAGCATCCATGATAAATTCCTTCTTTTGCTGTAACGTTGTCTTACCCATTTTCTCAGAAAACTTCATGTGAAATTCCTTTAAAAAGGTCTTCATTTTACGCTCTACTGCCTTTTTACTACAGCGAATATCGTATCC
>Ga0070745_1000821_pt1 | contig 17947 bp, 21 predicted proteins | sample VirMetDEL_Mar_4_FD_77438 | JGI IMG/M metagenome (GOLD analysis project Ga0070745, IMG submission 77438) | Aqueous microbial communities from the Delaware River and Bay under freshwater to marine salinity gradient to study organic matter... | ecosystem: Environmental > Aquatic > Marine > Coastal ...
AAAGCCCCCATTGATTTCTCTAACACATGTAGTCTTGCTGCCGTATTTAGTAGGTTCTGTTTTAGACCATCTTTTTTTCCTGTTGTCCATACCTTTTAATATTGGTTTATTCATAGTATTTTTGCTTATTTTTTAATATTCTTTTAGCAAGTTTTCTTTTATTCCTTCTTGTAGGAATAAATTTATAGTAAGATTTGCCTTTAACATTAGAGGTAATCTTTTCCCAAAGTACTTCATAAACATATCCATCAGAGTGCATATTTAAATGATGTAGCAAAGGCTTATTTTTTATTTTTTTTATTTCTTCTATTGTTTTTCCAGGATATTTATCATTCCAAAGTTTCCAAGTTCTATCCCAATCTATTCTTAATGTTTTCTTTTTAATATTACCATTTTTGTCAAGTCTTTTGGGTTTATAGCCTTTAATACTAAAGTCTCCCAAACCTACTAATTTAATTGCTCCTGCATCTAGAATTATTTCTGAAAATTCTTCAAATAATTCTTTAACTACTTTATCATACGTTTTTCTGGCTACAGTGTTCTCTTTTACTGTACGTCTATAATGTAACCAAAAATTAACTTTTTTTACACCTGCGTTATTTTTACCTTCTCCTCTTATCATTGTCTAGTTTGTGCTGTTGCTCTATCGTCTTTTGTATCTGTAGAGTCATCTATAGGTATTCCGTACTTTTTACGTAAATCATTCTCTATAATAGGACGAATGTATGCCCAAGTTTTTTGCATCATTGGGTACTTATCTTCTGGAGTCCAACAAGGCTTACCTTCACATGTAGTAAAATTAGCTACTTCAGTAGGGTCTTCAAATACGCCTTGTACATTAATGTTTTCAATTACTAAATAGTTAGGATTCTTAGAATATAAATAAATTCTATTATTATAATAGAATGCATAAATAGTGTCTTTATTAGTTCGTCCATTGCCTACTGTGGGTACTCTTTTTAGGGGTATATAAGAGAAGGGTTTAGAAGTAATTTTTATAGGGCCTACTCTAGTAATAGCATCACTGTTATAAAATTCTATTACTTTAGGAATTTCTTTTTTAGACCTTAAAATTTTGCAGTCAATAGGAATTAAGTTCCCACAACAAGAACTTGCATCTACGCACTCCATCTCGACACATCCTAAATCTTGAATTATTTGAGAACTTATTGTACGTGTCTTTTGGTTATACTGATTAGTAAGAGCCAAAGCTCTTTGTGTATTTATTAAATCAGTATACAATCTAGTAGAGACAGTATCGTTTACGCCACTAATTTGTAAAAACTCATCAAGTTCTGAATGATATCTAAGTAAACTGTCCATTATACAAATATATTAAATTATTAATACATTTTTCCTCCAAAGAAAAATGCATTGTTTTTACACCTTACGGGTGTTATAAAAGCTTCTCCGTCTTTGTCTATATATGCTACGCAAAAACCATTCTGCCAGTTACCTCTAGTAAATCTATGTGCGTATTTAAATCCTTCACTATTTACATCTCCTAACCATCCTACATTATAGGAAGTTGCCTTACCATTACTGTAACTCATAAATCTATGAGAATGGTTAAATATCATATTACGAGTAGGTTCTCTATCTAGGTGTTGTTTAGCTGGATTAGCTCCGTAGTATACACCATGAAATATATCTGTATTTTGACCTATTGTAGTGTAACCTTCTTTCCAATCTACTTGTACTTTCCAATTGTCCTCACGTAATCTAAGAGCTTCTTCGGGTGTTTTTAGAGTATCTCCGTATTTACGTAAATCTTCAGCATGTCTATAAAATCTATCTTCATGATTACCAAAATGAAATACTTTTTCTATTCGATTAAATTCTTTACCTAAAGCTTGTTTAATTTCTATCATTCCTTTTAATCCATCCGTATACTCTATTCCTAAATCAAGTCCTTCGGGAATAAAATCGTCATGCGTAGATAAAGAACGCAAGTCTAAATAGTCTCCATTAATAATAATTCCATGAATGTCTTTTTTATGGTCTTGTAATAAATGTAAAAGACCGTTCCAAAGTTCTTTATTATGAAACGGTCTATGTATACATCCTATTATTATCCACATCTGAGACTCTCCTTTATAATTAAATTTTAAAGGGTCTAATAACGGAGCTTGAATTATTAAAGATTCTTTACGTTTTAAACGTACTTTAACTTGATAATTAGTATGAGCAGAACCAGAATCCCAGGAATTTATTTTATAATCTTCAACTGTCCATTTATCTAAATCAACTTTAAAATATTCTAAAGCAGTGTCTAAATCTTGAATAGACATACTACCTTTATATTCATAGCTTTTATTATCTCCTGATTCAGTTACTTCTGTCTTTCCTGATTGAGGAATATTTTTATTTATTAATTCTCCTATTCTTTTTCCCATTACATCATAACCACGTATTTCCGAAAGTTTTTCTGCGTTGTGGGCATTTAAATAATACTTATTATTCTTTTTTTTAGAAAATCCTAAAAGTTCTATTTCTTCTTCAGTAAGTCTAAATCTTCTAGTAAGTGCTGACCCCATAATTTATTTTGTTAATATTTTATATAGTTTTATTACTAAAACACCTAATCCTATTCCCAATAAGCTAGCTACTAAATAATGCCACCAAGGAATACGAATTTTAGTTTTTACAACAACAGGTTTATCTACAGGAACAAAAACTTTTACTTCATAAGGAATACTATCTCCTGCACATTCCCCTTCTATAAAAATAGAATCAATAGTATTATTATAATATTGACGTATAGTAAGACGGTCATTGACAATAGTAATAGTGTCTCTAAGTTTTTCGTAGAAGGTTTCTTTAGAAAAGATAGTATCCTTTCTAATAGTCTCTGTAATAATGGTATCATGAAGAATAACCTCAATAGAATCAGAAATAGTAAGATTGTGTGCTTGAGCAAATTTCTGTAGTTTTTTATATTTACGATTTAACCTCTTTTGAGGTGTGCAAGCTGCAGTTATAAAAATAATCAATATAATTGTTAAATACTTCATTAATCTATTACGTTGTAGATTCCTTCTACTAAACTGTTTTTTCTCATTTTTTTACATACCATACCTCCATTAGACTGACTACTTTTTTCATCTGGAGATGTATTACCTTCAATAGTTTCGTAGTAAATAACGCCATTTTTTAAATGAGTAGCTACGTAAAATCCTATATGCTCTTCAAACCCGTCATTGTTCCAATCAAAAATAACTATATCTCCTGGTTGAGGATTTTTAGTTTTCTTTTGTTTTGCTACTAAGTAATTCTGTGTAGATGGTACATATCCAAGAACTTCATGAAGCTTTTTTTCTACGAAGATATCAGTAAAATGTAAAGCATATGCCACAAAAGCTCCGCACCATGCAAAAGGTCTAGCTGCTCCTCTTTTACGTAGTCTCTGGTATTCTTTAGCAATTCCTAAAAAACGAACTCCTACATCTTCAGCATCTGTATCGTAGTACCAGTCATTATATTTAATAATATTTGTTCCAGCAGGATATTCTTTAGTTCCTAATTGAGATTCTAGAAACTTAATTAAATTTTCTCTTTTATCCATGATTAATTATTATTTATTTCTTCTAACCTTTCGTATAGGTCATCTATAAAATACCTGTTATCTAGCATAAAATTTTCGTATACATTAAGTTTTTTACAAAAGGCTTTCATAGAATCAAACTCTACTTTTAAAGGCCCTACTGCTGCTCTAAACTCTGCCGTATCTTTTTTATAAGACTCATACATAGATTCAAAGCCTTTTCCCATAATGTCAAACTCTACTTTTATCGAATCAAAAGATTGTTTCATAGCGTTTGCGTCTTTTCTTATAGTAGGAATACTTCCTATATCTTCAATTTTCTCTTCAAAATGTGTATAATTATAACCAAAAGACCCTATAATAGCTAGTATTATCGTTGCGGTAGACCCTTTATCTTTAACCCATTCTTGAAATAACTTCCAAAAATTTTTAAAGCTTTTTAGTACTTCTCCTAAAGTAGCCATTATAATAATTTAGTATTTAGAGTTTCTATTAAATTTTCCATCTCCTCTAAAGTAAAAGTATTATATGTTTCTTCTGTTAAGCCAATGTCTCTTACATCATAATTTCTTAAAATACATATACCATTATACACATCCTTAATAGTTTTTTTTAAGTCTGAGCATGATAAACCTAATCGTAATTTATTGATATAAGTATGTACTTTAGCACCATACTTACACTCTATACAATAAAGTTTTAAATAGTATTCGTTGCTTGTAGTTACCATTAATATTCTACATAAAATAATGTGATTCTTACAGTTCTGTCTCCTGCAGCAGGATTTCCTGTTTTAGTTTTAAACTGTATTCCATTATTTGTCAACAATTGTTTTACCCCTGCACCAGGAGTAGGAGTAATTAATGGAAGGGCAAAAACAGGATTATCTCCTACTGGAGTAGCTAAAAATCCAGCTAGTTCAAATATAGGCTCGGTAGAACCTCCGCTAGAAATTAATTGAATATCTGTATTAGTAGTATAATTTATACTCCCTCCTACAATAAAAGCAGTTGCTGCAATCGGGTAAATAATTTTACCAGGTACCCCCGAAATTAAATCTACAGGGGCAGAGTTAGAATTTAATATATCTACAGAGCTAATAGTTATTTGAGCGTATTTAACAACAGATACTGAAGAATCAAACTTATTAGCAGTTATAGTTCCTGAGGTTATTTTACTTCCGTCTACTCCGATTATTTTACCATCTGTTACTGTTCCGTCTATAAGCTTATCTCCATCAATACCTCCTGTTTCCTCAAAATCAATGTGTAAATTAACTTCCCACGAAGAGCCATTGTAATAGATATCAGCAGTCCATTGTTTATCTTGCCATTCATTAGGAACAGATACTCCAAATACAGTAAAATTATTTCCGTCAAAATCTAAATTACCTCTGTATTTTATTTGAGTTTTCATACCCTCTATTGGAGTTCCTGCTCCTGCTTGGATAGTGTAAGAACTGGTTAAAGTTACCGCTCCACTAGTTTTTATGTAATAAGTATCGTAAGGAATCGTTAGGTCAATACTATCTGTACCTCCTCCTGCTACTACTTCATATACTTTAAATCCTTGAGTTATCATATTGCTAATTTTTCAATAGTTAATTGTTCACAATGTAATGTTCCTCCTGCTAATATTGCTCCGTGTACTGCTACTACAAAAGTTGCTCCTGTAAAATTAACAATTCCTATAGATGCTGAATTTTCATATGTAAAGTAACTAGTTCCTGTATAACTAGGAGAAGAAGACTGTATCCATTTTATATCTGCTGCTGCGGTAGTATTTGATTTTCTAGTAAGCTCTAATACAATTTGCATTTCGTCTCGCCCTTCTACAAAAGCTAATGCTGGAGGAGTAGTAGTAAACCAATTACTATTTATTTGAATAGTTACAGCCGCTATATGACCTGTAGTTTTTCTTAAATTAGCAGTAATACGTAATTTATCTCCATCTGAAGCTAATGTAGCTGCAGGTACTGTATAAGTTTTTGTTCCTATAAGAACAGGAAGTGCAGAAGAAGTAGCATCACTAGAAGTATTATTTACAAGTATAGTTGTACCGTTAGTTCCATTAGTCCCATTAGTTCCTGTAGCTCCCTGACTACCTGCATCTGCAAAAGATACTACTATTGAATCAGAAGCGGAAAAACTACCATTACTTTCTATATAAGAGACTGATATGGCGTATTCAGTTGTATTGTCAGTTACGGCAGTAACATCAAACATTGCAAATACACTAGAATCTGTTTCTTTAAATACTCTTACTTTTCCAAAATTTCCACTATTATTAAAACTTGCAAGAAATCCAGATAAATCTACTCCATCTGCATTTTTATCGTTTATATATAGTTCAGTAACACTACTAAAAGCAGCATTATTTAGACGTATAAAAGTAAAAGAAGTTCCGTTACTGGTATTTGCATCAAATAACCAATTAGATGAATATCCTCCATACTCTCCTCTAGCTCCTATTGGCCCAGAAGGGCCTTGAGGAAATTGAATAGCTGAGCAATTACAAGCACTGTTACAAGTACACATATATTAATTTTTTAACATTGACAATTTTCAAAATTTGAACAAATCTTAGAAACTGTAACTATATTGGCTGCAGCCTCTTCAAAATTTCCACATGCAAAGGAACTTTGTATGCCCATTAACAATATAGATAATTCTGTAACTCGTTCATAAAACATTTTTTTCTTCTCGTCATTACACTCATTAAGAGCTTTTAATTTTTGGTTAGATATACATTGACATAAACCAGTAGTAACTAAAAAAGGGACTAATCCTGTGGTTACAGTAGAAGTACCTACAATCTCGTACTCATATTTATATACTCCATCTCCTTGTTCCCATGTTTCTTCACTAAAAGGTATTTCTTGGGAATATGGACTACCTGCAGGATATTGGTCTACAGTATTAGATTTAACTACAATAGTTTGTAGTACATTATCTTCTAAATCTGTTATTCTAATTTCTGCAGTTACTACATCGGAATAGTCATCGTTAGGTACCCCAAATCCACCTACATTAGTTATAGCATCGTATCTTCCTGTAAGACAGGTAGATTCTATTAAATCTTGAGAATTAGGGAACGATAATTTTAAAGAAGGAACTAATGCCATTTTTTAGTTTTTATCAAATATACAATTCTTTTTATAAACTTTATTATTCTTTTCCATAATCTAACGTACAATTTAGGTTTAAGGTTCGCTATAAACTTTTTTTGTTCTTTGGTAGGTTGTGGCAATTCCTCTTTTTCTCCTTGTTCATTTATTCTGATAAACATTGATTTATTTTTTAGAGATTTTTCTTCTAATAATAAATAATAAGTTTGAAGTTCAGCATCAGATATTTTTTGAATATTTAAAGGAGTGCCGTCTCCATTTTTTAAATAGTCTTCTGCTTCTAAAAAATTTTTAAAGTCTTTAAATGTAACATCATTTAATAAACTTACAGGGAGTAACCATTCATTATAATATTTTATAAATCTAGCATCTTTTTTAGAAAAATCTAATCCAGACTCTTTTTTAAGTTCTTCAAATCTTTCTTTATCTTCTGTATTTATTACTATATAATGTTCCATCTGTTAAGGTATTACTGAAACTCCAATCGCATCTAAATAAGTTTTTACAGCAGTGCTAAAATTAGCTGCATCAGTAGCATCTATTCCACCTCCAGCATACCAAAAATAGTAGTTAATAGCTCCGCCAGGAAAATTACTCGCAGAACCATTTACATTTAAACTCCCTATATAATGATTAAAGTTTAACGCTATAAATCCTCCCGAACTATGTGCACCTAAATTTACTCCATTATGGTATAGTCTAGCTGAAACTCCTCTATCTATTTTGCAAAAACCATTGCCATTAGTAGTAGGGCTTCCTGAACCAAAAGTTGTACTTTTTAAAGTAGCTCTCATTCTTCCTCCCGACAACTGTCTATTTCTAAATTTAGTTCCTTGTTGAGAACCATTTACAGCTCCGCATGAATACGCTGTATTACTATCCCCCCAGTTATCTAATACTATTCCATAAGAACCTACTCCATTTATAGCAGGCCAATTAGTACCTAAGTTATCATTAAAATTAGTATCTAAATAAGCAGTTGAAGGTAGTTTATATCCCCCATTCACTGTAAAAGTTGGAGAGTTAACTTCAGTTGCTGTAAATGTAGTAGGGTTAATCATAGATGTAAGAGCTGCTTCAGAACTAAAGTTAGCAAGCACATACATCACATCTATTTTTGAAAATAAATTAAATGCCTTTAAATCTATTATTAATTGGTTTAAGTTAGTTCTGTTTGAGCCAGTAGGTTTAACAGTTAATTCATTTTCCCATAGTAAGTAGTCAGGGTCTAAATTATCCTGAGATATAAAAATATTTTTCCATATGCCTAATCCTAATCCTAACATATTTATACTACTTGTGGTGCTGCTGCCAATATAGTTGCTGCGTTAACATCGTGTCCTGCATCATTCCAATGCGTACCGTCACCTGCATCATAAGCTGCGTTTAATCCTGTGCCACCATCTTTTAAAGGCGTAAAGCAATCAATAGTTGTATAGTTTAAACTTAGCCAATTATTCCAGTTTGTCATATTATCGTTACTATCCGCTCCTGCTAGACAATGTATTACTGTTATTCCTGTTGCTTCTAATTGGTTTACAATACTTGTGTAGTTACTCTCTGCTATTACCTGTGGTATGCCAAACCTTACATCATTACCCCCTAACTGCATTATAACGTATTCAGGATTTAGCAATATGAGTTCGTCTATCTTGTTTAGTACGCTGCCCGTATAATCTCCACCGCCACTATTCACAGCCCATTCATTAGATGACCCGTCTAATAATTCATTTGCCCAACGATTATCTAAGTTAGATGCACTTACACCATGGCCTAAAGAATCGGCAACCACAACTGTTTTAATATTTTTCTTTTGAGTTGTGCTAAAACTCCAATCTCTAATAGTTTGCGTACCTCCAATAGTTCCAAAATATGGAAATCCCGTATTAGGCATATATCTAGGAGAGGAATAATTTAAATCGAAAGTATGGTTAACTGTTTTACTTACTCCCTGTGTAATATTTTCTGTTAAACAAGTTAGGGTTAATCCGTTTCTTGTTACAGTCATTCTAATTTCATCCCCAGCTAATATTGCTAAACCCGACCTTTGTGCGTCCACAGCAAATGTGTTGGGTGCTGATGAGCCAGAAAGTAAGGTAGTTTTGCCTTTTGATGCTCCACTACCATGAGCAAATAGAGCTATAACACTTCTATTACCATAAGCACTAGCCGTTTTTACGCCTACAAATAAACCCTCGGCTGCTGATGTTTGTGTAGTAGCTTGAAAGTTTATTGTTAAAACCCAATCTTCTAGGCAGGTTGCCCATGCGTCATACCTTACATATTTATCATAGTTTGCTGCACCACCAGACAATACAAGGTTACTACCGTCCATTAAAACGGTAGGCCTTCCTACTTCCGTATAGTTAGCCCCTAAAGACCCTCTTTCAAAGTCATCAGAAAATATCTCGCCTATTTCTACTGGGGCAGGTCTACTAGAAAAACTTTTATTTATTCCTAATCCTATTCTTAGTCCTAATCCTAACATTACTGTCTTCTATAAATAAATGCTGTACCCCCAGATATAGTTATTTTTTGTATTGGGATGTAATAGATACCAGGTTCTAAAGTAGCTCCTACTAAAGTAGCTCCTTGGCAGGTAGTAGAAATACTTGTAATGGTAATTTGTGTCTCTACTTGTATAGCAAACCCCTTACCATCTTCATAAGAAGTACTGCTATCTATTCTAAAAGGTAAAGCACTTGTTAGAGAAAGTTCTGTAAGTTTTTTTACCTCGTTAATTAATTTATCTGACATTTTTATTATTTTTTATTAATTAGTTGTTATTTCTGATTTAATCCAGTTTGTACTTGTTACTTTTATAAATCTAACAATGCTTTGTTCGCCTTTATTCTCTTGTATACTTTATTTTCGTTTATTTTTTCTATCCTGAACGGCTACATAAAATTTCCACATAGTAAATGCTCCTGCAGCAGCAAAAGATATTATTTTAAGTATAGATTCTACTTCAGTAAGAGAAATACTAAAAGCCACTCCTACTGTAAGTAGTACTTCTACTATATCATGATTGGGGTCTAAATCGTTGTAAGAAATCATTTTTTTATATTGTTTAAGTTAAACTTAGAAGCTAAGCCCTCAAACAATAATTCCCATTGAGGCATTAACTCACAATATAAATCTAAATCATTGGGAGTTAATTTATGCCAATCGGTTATTTCGAAAGCGTATCCTGCTAATTCTGAGCAATACCATTTTTCTTTTGCAAAAGATGTAGTATGCCCTGTATATTTAACTTCTCCTGACCCAAATACATTACTAAAAAATAAACGTATTTTGTACCATAATTGGTCTATTCCTGCAGATTTAAAATCGTATCCTTTATCTAATTCATCTAATCCTTTTATAGCATTATGACTTTCGTTTAGTTTCCAGACTTTAATGTATTTATCTTCGACCCAAGCTGTATAAGATATTAACCTTACTACTGGAGGCTTTGCCTCACATATAAGATTTATATTACCGTCAAATGTATATAAAATGGAAGTATGATTAAATCTACCCCCCGTAAAAGCACGTATTGCAGCGTGAATATAACGCATAGGTTTATACCATTTAAATGGAGTACGTACTGATATTAAATAAGCTTCTTTCATAATTTTATATTATAGAAAGTCTTAAATTTGTTTGTAATTGTCTGTATTTACAATAAGTTTATTATTGTTACTTCCCTTTTTTATATTTTAAATGTCCATTTCCAAAAGTAGACTGATGTATTTTTATACTTGAAATAGATTGTGATTTTGCACTACTACCTAATTTCTTTGGAGCATTTATTTAAAAGGGATTTAGACAATTAATAGCCTACGCTAGAACTGTAAAAGTTTTTCACGTAGGCTACTGGATATGAGGAGAAGAAAATTACTCGTCAAAGTCGGTTGCTCCACCTGCAGCTAATACTGTAACTACGGCTTCAAAACCTGTGTTAGCATTTGTCAACTCTGCAGGGCTAGAAGAATCTAACTCTAAGTAAATAGCTACAGAACCTTTTGTACTAGATGTTACCATCATATCAGTAAGTTGGTCTGTAAAGCTAAGAGTACATACAGAATATTTGCTGTTTGCAGATGCTTCTTGCTCTCTTGGTCTTGGAGGAACACCTGCCATTTGGTCTTGTCCTTCAAAGCCCCATTGAGCGAAGTATTCATCCATTTGAACACGTTGCCAAGAACCTACACCTTCTGATGCACCTTGTACGTGTCTTACACTTACTGTAGAATCAGAGAAAGAAGCAGTAAATCTGTTCTTATAAAAATCTCTGAAAGCAGCTACATCAAAATCAGCCTCTACACCTGTAAGTCTAATACCAAAATTATCAGCAATACCTGTTGCAGAAGGAATTAAGTGGATGAAGTCGTCATCAATTGCAGCAGTAGTTCCTGTAAATGCAGAATCTAAAGTAACTTGAGTAGCTGAATCTACAGATTTAATTCTGTAAACTGGTGCAGTCAAAGTTTCAGTAGCAGAGCTATCTACACGGAAATAGTCTCCTGCAGATAAATCTTGCGTATCAGTCATTGTAGCAATCTTAGACCCCTTAGTAAGGGTTACGTTACCAGTAGGGTTTAGAAGTCCACCAAACTCTGTGTTAGTAGCTGCAGTATCAATGTTTACTTCGCCAACTAAATAACCGTTAGCAGGTTCAAGTGCTAGGTTTTTGTTTAAGTTGTTAATCAATCCGAAAGCAATTTCTGATTGTGAAGTAGAAGCAGAACTAGTAAACTGAGCAAAGATGTCAGTTGGCTGGCTTCTATTAGCTGCATCATTATCATTCTTACGAATTTTAATGAAGTAACCTGTTTCATTTGCAGAAGGCAAAGAACCATCAGTACCATTAGAACCAATTGTAGTAATTTGCTCCGTAGCAGCTACATGTGATTTAATTGTAGTGGAGTATCCACCTTTTCTAATTTTTGCAGAAAGGAAAAGAGGTTTTGAGGTACCTAAACCTTGTGCAATTCTAAAATAATCATTGTTTCCTAAAGCAACGAATGCAGCGTTGTCTAAACGTCTGTTTCCAGCGTCTACTACAACAATTGCTCCTTGAGGAAGATTGTCTTTAGTTATTACTGTTCCTGCTGCAGGAAGTGTTAAAGTAGCTATTCCTTCTGAACTTATAACAACTTCATTTTTGTAATCTTGATTACGTAACATTTGTTTTTTTGTTTTTAGTTAATATTCAAATTTAATTAAATTACTCTTTATTCCAAACTAGAACTTGGAGTATTATTATTTACTTTCTGTTCTCTCACTCTTTCCATTAAGTTTTCTACTGCCATAGTTATTAGTACTTCTTTAACAGAATCGTCTAAAATACTATTTCTTTGGTTAGTAGGTGTATTTCTATCTACTATAATACCTTTAGGTTTTTGCATGTAACTTAAACTATATTTAGCTACTTGAAAAGTACCGTCAGTAATTATTTGATGTCTTTTAGCAGTTCGATTATTTATATCTAAATGACCATCATCTTCTCTTTTATACTGCTGTCTCCAGACTTCTGCTTCACATGTATTGTAATAAGGTTTTTTATACAAATTCTTTCTAAACCTCATTATTTCTTTATGTGAGACGTTTCTCACATCTGCGATAATTGGTTGTTCCGTTGAACAATTGTTTTTATCTATTTCAACTACTTCATGTATTGTATACATAAAGTTATCAGGTAAATCAAAAAAATATCCCTGTATTCCTGTAAAACTATGTACTCCTGTTTGAGTAGCTGATAAATTTGCATCTTCGTTACATACTAACGCACTTAAACCTTGGTTACGAATTTCTGTTTCTTCAAAGCCACGCATTTTTCTGTTAGAAAGTCTATCGCCAAACTCTTTAACATATTGCCACTCTGCTTCTGTAAGTACAGAAGTCAAATCGAAATCTTCATAACCAGGAGAACCATGAGCAGACTGTCTATCTGCTCTTAGTTCTATTTCCTCGGCTAGTTCATTAGCTGTAATTAACATTACTTACTTTCTTTTATACTTTTTAATTCTTGTACTCTTAGTTTAATAATCTCATTTTGATGGTCATTAATATAAGTAATTACGTCATTAATAGAACCAATTGTAGCACCACTATCCGAAGTATATTGATTCTCTTTAACCTTACGTAGTACTCCTAATTGTACAGCATCATAAATTAATACTTTATCATTATAATAAGGGTCATTAGCATAACTTAAAAATAGTTTTGGGTCACCTTCTACTATTTTGTAAATTTCACCTTTTAACCATTTAGCGTCTGCATTATGAGGAGCTCCTCCCCCTTTTACTTTTATAAAGTCTAGCATAGTTTTTTCAGACTGTGCAATTTCTGCAAATCTAATAGCTGCACTTGTTTTTAAGTCAGCAATTTCTGCTAGTTTATCTACTTGTACGCTTTCATCAAGTAACATAAATTCATAAGAAGCTCTTGTATCCTGTAATTCAGGAGATGGAGCAATCTTTCTTTTATTAGAACGTAAAATCTTTTCTTTTAGGTTATCTAATACATTACTTAAATCTAAACGTAAACCACGCTTATCCATAGTTACTCTTGACCTTTTATCTACTCTCCAGAAGTTTTCTGCTACTGGTAGTAGAGGGTTCAAGTTAGTACCTAATAATTTTTCAAAGAACTCTTGTTCTGTTAAAGCCTCATTAGGGAATTGTGGTGTATAATATCTTTTAGAATTGTCTAAAAGTACATGCAATCCTCCTCCTTGTGTAGCAGGTCTAAGAGGTACTTGGTAACTCCTCTTAATTTTGTTAAACATAAAAGGCTCATTACGTTTGTCTTCACCTTTAACTAATAGTTCTGCCCATCTAGCTCCTGCCTGTACAGGTTTTACTACTATAATTTTTTTAGGTAGCCAATTTATAGTTGGGTAATCAGCTTTTTTAGTTTTTGGGGTTTCAGCTACCGTTGTAGCTGTATTTTCTTTATTTTCTTCTTTTCCTTTTCCAGAAAATATTTCTCTTTTTAAACTCATATCCTTAATTTATAATTTAAAATAAGAGGGGAACTAAGTCCCCTCTTAGTATTTGTTTATTTAACTACGCTCTACAGCTTTTCTTAAGTCAACAATCTTAGTTGGGTCTTCAATCATAATACCGCCCCACTTTTGGAAATGAACTTCATAACCGTCAATAGACGTTGAAATATTTCTAGATGCACCTTTACCTGCAGCAGAGAATGGGTCACGCATACCTCTAATATAACCCCAATTGTAGTCAGAAATTCCATTCTTAGGTTTAACTCTGTACACACCTGCTTCACCACCATAATCAAGGGCTAGCATTCTATGTGATTCTACAACACCGTTTCCGTCTGGGTCTTCTTGTGGGAAGTAAACATCATCGTCCATAAAATCAAGGATTTCAACAACAAGACGAATACCGTTGTACCACTCATACTCGTTATACTGTGGCTCCATGTAACCTTTAGTGTTCATACCACCAATGTTACCTGCCTTAGTATTCTTAGTTAAGAACTTATCAGAAACAACTGTTACGTTTTTATTAGACTTAGCTTCAATTTGTTTAGAGATTTCAATTGCTCCAAACTCACCAGTTTTAATGTAAACTGTTCTACGACCTCTTTCGATTTTACCAACACCCATATCTAGCAAGATATTCATATGCCAATCAATATCGTAAGTATTGTAGTAATGTACGTTAGAAGGTGCAATTTGCTCAAAGAATCCAGAACCTGCTTCAATAGTATATTTAGTATTCTCATCTTTGTTTAAGTACTTATGGTCAGAAGTCCAGTTTTTCTTACCATAAAGACTCATTCTTGCAAACATCTCTTCACACTGATGGTGAGCTACCATATCTTGATAGTTAATCCACACATTCTCAGTCTTTCCTTTATAGTTAAATCCAAACTCTAACGGTTCGTTTTTACCTTTGTTAATCATGTTACCAGGAACTTTATATTCCATTCTCATGGTAGCAGGACGGTTTTCCATTCTCCAAGGAGAAGTGAAATAAGGATTTGCTCCTTGGTAAGATAATGTACCTGGAACAAGTCCATAGAACTTAGTAAATCTAGCTCCAATAAATAACTCGTCTGCAGGAACTGCAAGAGCAGGATTACTAGTTACTAATTCTACTAAATATCTATATTGAGTACCTACTTCATCTCTACGTTTTACTAAGTAGTGATAATCATCAGTTTCACCTTTAAGTACGTTAGTCTCTTCAAAAAGAGCCTCATCGAAAATAAGGTAAAATTGCTGACCAGAAGCTCCTACTGCTGCAGGGAAACTTCCTGCTGAAACAGAGCTACCATCAATAGTTTGAGCATCAACAAGTGGGATATTCTTGTCGTGTTGCCCTTGTAACATCCAATTGTAGAATCCATTTTCTTGCTCCACCTCTTTAGTTGGGAACCTATCAACAAATTCACGTAATTGTCCTTGTAAATTAGTTTTGTAAATCTCTTTGATTACATTACTAATTAATTGTTCTTTTTGTTGATAAAGAGTATAAAAGTGATTCGACTGAACCAATCCATTATAATCTTTAGCTTCAAATTTTTGTAATGGAAGTAATTGTGCCATTTTTTAATTAATAATTATTTGTTAGACTATTTAATTTATTTATTTATTTATTTACCAAATCCTCCTTTTTCAAGTAAGGATAAAATTCCATTTGTATGTTCATCCCCAGTACGATTATCGCCTCCACCACCAGAATAGTTAGTACTATTAGTACTTGCATCAGCAATAATCTCATCTAATTCTTTAGTAGCTTTAGACTTTACATTTCGTTTAATAGCTGAAAGGTCAGGTTTAAATTGTCCTGTTTTTTCATCTAGATTAAACAGTCCTAAACTATCATAGTAATGAAGTAAAGTTTCAAACTCTTTAGGATTTTTCATTTGTTTATATCCTACAGTGTTATACTCCTTACCACTCTCATCCCTAAATACTGTGTTTGAAATAGAATTTTTTAACTTTTCTTTGTGCTTAACTGTAAAAGGTAAACCGCTTACTATTGTTTCTTTTTCGTCAATAGAAGCTAACATACTTTTAAACTCTGCTTCTTCTCTTGCTTTGCTTTCTTGTATTTTAGCTAATTTAGCAGCTCTACTGTCTTCGACATACTTTTGAGCACCTGCTGTAAGTGAAGGTAAAACTTCTCTAGCTTTAACTCCAAGTTTACCTAAAGTAATAGCATCGTCTATCATTTCTCCTATCTTATCGTTAGAAAATCCTCTAGCTTGCAGAGACTTAGCATACAATGCTTTTTGTACTTCTTCATGTTCTAGTTGCTCATCTGTTACAGTTTTAAAAAACTCTAAATCTTGAGCTACAGTCATAGCTAATCTTTCGTCTTCAAAAGCGTCTTCTATTTCTAAAAATGTTTTTTTAGCTCCTGAAAAATTATCTATATACTTACTAACTTTTTCTTCAGCTTTTCCTTCAATATTAGTTTCTAATTGATTTTGTAAGCTTTCTAGTGAACCATCAAAATCTTCAGGAAGTTCTCCTAAAATTCCATTCTCACTTAATTGGTTAGCAATATATCTTAAAATTTCTTTTTGTTTTTCTTCAGAAATTTTAGTTTCCTGCTTAGGTTTACTTTTTTCTGGGTCTTCAATGAACGCTTCATCTGTTTCAGTAGATGTACCTGCTGAGGATTCTTTCTGAATCTCCTCTGGAGTCATAATAGAGATACCCTCAAAATCGTTATCAGGAGTATAAGTTGTAGAGGGGGAGTCTTCCTCTACAGGACTCCCTGGTTCGTTATTTTCTTCTTCTGTTGATGCTACAGGAGCTCTTCCTCCTGCCTCACCTTCATTAGGACTACTTATTATAAAGTCCATATTATCATTGTTCTCTTCTGCCATTTGTTAATGTTTAACGGTTCAATATTAAAAAAATTTACATACTTTATAAAAAAAAATTTAAGCTCTTATATCGCTTTTATTTACCAGAGCTTGCTTTTTTCTGCTTAGAAATTTTCTCTGTTTCTTTATTATGTCTGATTGTTTCTTGCAATTGTTTTTCTTTTAAAGCAATATCTTCATCATTCTTTTTAGCTTGAATTTTAGTTCTTTCTAAATCTAATTCGTCTGCTATTCCATTTCTATCTGAATCTATTAATTTACCTCCCATAACGTTGTCTCCTTTTACCATAGCAATACGCTCATCAGAAGCTATCTTTTCTCTTTTAACTTGAGCTTCTAAATCTGCTTTATATTTTTCAAAGGCTTGTTGTGCAGCTTTGAGTTCTGCATCTTGAGCTTTAATTTTTTCGTTAGATTCTAGAGCAGCTTGTTGTAATTGTTTTTGCTCTTCAGATAATCTTTTTGCAGAATCCTGTAATTTTCTAGCAGTATCTTGTATAGATTCAGATTGCATAATACTAATTAAATCTGCAATAGTAGCATTTCCATTTTGAATAGCTGCTTGAGATAACTGTTCTAATCTATCAAATAATCTTGTATCATTAGAAGAATTAGCGATGTGTATATCCATCTCTGAATTAACAAATTCGTCAAAATGACTTACCATTGCCATACTCATATCATCAAGTATATATTGCCCTCTTTTAGGATTCTTTTTATAAGCGTACTTACAGCATTCTAGGAATTTAGTTAGTCCTAGTTTACGGTATTGACGTTCTAGAGCAAACCATTTTTCTGTAATATGGGAAGTTTGTGTTACCTCTCTTTCAACATTATTAACTGCTTCACTTGATTGTATTTGCCCTTCACGACCACCGTGTACACCAGAAAGTTTTCCAATTTTATCTTCTATATCAAACATTAAGTCAGTATACATTCTAATACTATCTGCATTTGAAATATTTACTGAAGTAGCTGTAAGAGTATTAAACGCCCCTGCAGATTTACCTTGAGAAGGCCCTTTAAGAATTTCGTTTGTAGGGTCTAACCAAGCAAACTTATTAACTTTAGCGTAATGCATCCAATCTCTAGGATTCATTCCTGAAGGAATCATAGCAGCATTTATAGCAGCAATAGAGCCTACGTGAGTAGCTTGTTCTATTTCTCTTTTAAAATATGCTATATCATAAGAGTAATCTAGGGGCTTAATAATATCTGTAAGTGATTGTACTTTGTTATTATTAGTAGCATTAATTACCCCAAAGAAAGGAGGTGTACCTTTAGATTTATTTACAATGGATTTAGATGCGTAAGGAACAGGGCCCATATCTACATAGATATTCTCTCCAATTTTAGTAGCTTGTTGCCATTCATTTACCCACATCCACTTTATTTCTTCTCCTGCATCTTTATCTTCT
>Ga0070745_1000826_pt1 | contig 17873 bp, 33 predicted proteins | sample VirMetDEL_Mar_4_FD_77438 | JGI IMG/M metagenome (GOLD analysis project Ga0070745, IMG submission 77438) | Aqueous microbial communities from the Delaware River and Bay under freshwater to marine salinity gradient to study organic matter... | ecosystem: Environmental > Aquatic > Marine > Coastal ...
ACGGCGACAAGCACGATCTGCGGTTCCTCGACTCTGTGGTCGAACCCGACGCCCACGCAGAGGGCGGCGTCATCGTCGGTCTGCGGTACAAGATCGTGCCACACAGCCCAGAGCACCACGGATTCATCCGTCCCGTTCCCGTCACCATCGGGTGACACACACACCAACCAACACACACAACAGAGAGAGAGACAGCCATGCTGATCCAACTGCCCACCACCCTGAACGGCGGCGATGTCGTCGCCGCTTCACACACGCTCGGCCGTAGCGCTGTGCAGTTCGTGGACCTGATCGTCCACGCACCGCATCTGTGCCACGCCACAGACGACCCCGAGCGGGTCTATGTGGTCGGCCTGCACCACCGCCTCGGTTCCACAGAGTGGGGCCAGGGTCTGTACGACCTGACCTGGCAACAGGCGAAGGAAGAGCTGCAGAAGCGGCACGGCTGGTCGCTGGTCCTCGACGACCCGACCGTCTGACACACACAGGAGAAAGACATGCAAGACACACAGAACAAACTGTCTCGGGCGATCCCGAGCATCGACCTGGCTGCAGCGTTCAAGCATGACCGCCGCATCGCCACACAGGAAGGGTTCAAGAAGGTCGCAGAGCGAGCCGACGAGAACCTCAAGTGGCTGGACCTGGCCATCGCAGAGGCACACACACAGCTTGGCCACACAGGCTGGGTGCAGGTGTCCATCGTGGTTGAGGTGGTGGAGCCGTGAGCTACGACGCCTGGCTGCAGAAGCCATACACAGACAGAGACTGGATGGAGATCGACATCAGTCGGATACAGAAGCGGCTGCTACAGGGCAGCGTGCAGGACTTCATCGACGCCCTGGGTGCGTTCAACGCAGACAAGGTGGAAGAGATCCTGGATGGCCTCTGCACAGACATGTACGAGAGGGGGGAACGATGAACGGTCTGTATCTGGTTGGCTGGATCGCCTGGGGCCTTGTGTGCCTCTGGTTCGTCTGGCCGTACATCGTCGAGGACTGATGTAGTCGACGGCGACGGCATCGCCCTGTGTGGGCGGTGCCGTCCCCGATGCTCTGCATCAACACACACAACATCCAATCCACAACACAGAGGAGGTCGCCATGAGCGACATCGAAACCACCAACCCCGACACAGAACAGGACGTGCAGACGTACACGTTCTGTGTCATCTCAACCCTCGGCTGGGGCTGCGGCAACACGCACGAGGAAGCCATCGCCGCTATCAAGCGGTACAACAAGTTCCACAAGACACAGACGCCGTACCTGCTGGTGGCGTTCACACAGCCTGTGAAGGACGTGTTCGGCACGGGCTTCGGTGGCGTCCAGTTCACCTGGGCGGGCGAGCGTGGCGACTCTGTGCAGATCCCGATGAACGGCTGGGAGGTCTGAGCATGGCGACGTACATCATCAAGTTCGGCTGCAACTTCCTGGGCGACTACGGCTACGCAGAGATCGAAGCCACAGAGCCGCCCGACGACTTCGAACTCTACGAGATGGCTGTGGATCACTTCATGCCTGAGGCCGAGATCATCGAGGTCATCGACGACGAGGAGGAGTGACCATGTACAACTGACCGCATGACAGCGTCCAGCACACACGCTCTACGGGGTGTGTGTGTTGGGCGAAGCCCTGCGGGGTTTCGACACACACCCATTCACTACACAGAAACAGAGAGAGAGAGATACAGACATGCCTATTTCCCACCACGACTGGAGGGTGACTGCGATGGACCCGACCATCTACTGCTCACACTCACGCACCATGCACCTCGCACAGATCCGAGGGCACAGAGCCAGGTACATCGATGACGACTGCATGCTCGTCACGTTCAACGACGACCGTGACGACTGGGTGCAGGTCGTGTTCGACAACTTCACGCCGACGTTCAAGTTCAACAGCGCCACAGACAGCAGCGGCAACGTGTACCGCAGCTACCTGGGTGTGCGGAAGCTCATCGAAGCCAAGTCCTGATACACAGAGAGAGAGAGACACACCGTGTCACAGCGATACAAGACAGAAGAGGACCAGTACGCAGACTGCGATGTCTGCGGCGAGCGCTACTCGGGCCAGGCCCGCGACCGCTACCTCAGAATCACCATCACAGACGACGGCCTCGACCTGCAGACCGTCTGCTGCAAAGCGAAAGAGAGCAAGTAATGCCCAAGACCACAACCATCAGCGCCACCTGCAGGTGGCACAACCACCCACGCACAGCGACCGTCGAGGTGTCGACGGCTGCTCTGCAGGACTACATGCGGGGCACGCTTGTGCAGACCGCCTTCCCTGACCTCACGCCCAACCAGCGGGAGATCGTCATCGACCAGCGTGTGCGAGGCGCCTACATGTGCGAGGAGTGCTGGCAGGAGATAGCCTACGACGAGGACGAGGAGGACTGAGGCTGCTACAGACAGCGACTGGACGGCGGGGGCCTCGTGCCCCCGCCCTGGTCGACGATTGTACGAGTGCGTACTGCCCTCGTTAGAATGAAATGCAAGGCATTCGCCGCCCCTTCAGGGGGCGGCTCATTGAATGCTGAATGACACACACAAGGCTCTGTGTAGGAGCCACATACGACCGTAGGAGGTCACAGACATGGGAGCTATTCCCGAAACCATGATGAGCAACAGCGGCACGACGCCGTGGCACGGCATTGGCACGGTCATCGACGAGTTCGTCGATGGTCACCGTGCTCTGCAGATCGGAGGGATCGACTGGTCCGTCCGCAAGGTGCCGCTCTACACAGTCGTCAAGGACGGCTTCGACATGCAGCAGATGGAGAGCCACGTCGCTCTGCAGGATTCCAACGGGCGTGACCTGTCTGTGGTGTCCCCGAAGTACGAGGTTCTGCAGAACGACGAACTCGCAGACATCACCGACACGCTGGGCCTGAACGTCCAGACGTGCGGTCAGATGTGGGATGGCAAGTTCGTGTGGATGCTGTCGGACCTGGGCGAGTCGCCCCGCTTCGACGGCACAGACGAGGCCATGCACCGCTGGCTGCTGGTGTCGACCTGGCACGGCAGCGGCGCCTTCCGCATCGAGGGTGTCAACATCCGAGTGGTGTGTGAGAACACGCTGCGCATCGCACAGAGCGGCGGTGAGCTGTTCCACAGCATCCAGCACCGCAGCGGCGCACAGGACCGACTGCGGGAGGCCAAGCTGGCGCTGGTCGAGACGTACCAGGGCTTCGACGAGTTCGATGCCTGGGCGGCCTCGCTCATGGACAAGCACGTCACCCGTGCGACGTTCGGCAACGAGGTGCTGGAGCAGCTGTTCCCACGCCCCGCCACAGACGCCTCGGCCCGTGTGCGCAGCAACTGGCACAACCGTCGGCAGACCCTGCGTCACATCTTCGACGGGCCGACCATCGGCTCACAGGAGACGGCCTGGCACTTCCTGCAGGCCGTCAACGAGTTCGAACTGTGGCACCAGGGCCACGGCAAGGACGCCACCCGTCGTGACAAGCAGACGGCCCAGGCCAAGGCGTGGGCCAACGCACGGTTCCCCCTGACCAACAAGGCCGCACGCATCCTGCAGAGCGTGTGACGGCTGTGTATGTGGGGGGCTACGGTCCCCTACACACACCCCCTATTGGAAGGAGACGCACATGCGTCTAGTAGTCAACGTCCACCTCAAGGACGGCCTGCCGTCTGACAAGGACGAGTACCTAGAGGCGATGGAGGACGTGGCAGAGGAGTTGCTGAGCGAGTTCCCGATCAGCAGCGACCGCCCGTGGTGGCTCACGAGCGTGGCTGTACAGCCCGCACCGAAGCCGCTGATGCACTCCCGAGACTTGTAGGCGACACCCAGCCCGCCGCCCCTTCGGGGGCGGCGGGTTGGTTGATGTCAACAGGCATCGCACACAACCGACCCGAGGAGGTCAAACATGAAACCACCCATCTGCCCCGTCTGTGACGGGTTCATCCCGAACAACCTCACGCCTGGTCTGTACCCAGGCGCTCTGTCGCGTCGAGACAACAAGACAGAGATCTGTTCCGAGTGTGGCCAGAACGAGGCCATGTTCGATCACGAGCTGCACCTGTTCCAGCGTGCGGGTGGCAGCTGATGGACAGCTACATCGCCACGTTCTACGCCATCATCCTGTGTCTGTGTGCCATCGGCACGCTGGCGCTGGTCAAGTGGTACGAGCGAGACAAGCAGCGTCGTGCAGACGCAGAAGAGTTCTGGCGGCAGATGCAGCCGAACCTGTACAACGGTGGCCCCAAGGGTCACCTGCACACAGACGAAGACCAGATAGAGCAGGCACCTCTGTTGCCTGAGAACTACAAAGATTGGAGCAAGTGATGAGTGAGACACCCGCAGAAAGGGCTCGCCGCAAGATGCGTCAGGCTCGTGCTACAGGCCATTACGGCGTCGGTGCGACTGAACGTCTGCAGGCGTTTCGTCTTTTCGAACAGGACGCCAAGCGGATGGAGGCGGCACGCCGTTCTCAACAGGAAGGCTGGGAAGAGATCCCCAACGGGGCCACGATCACACCAGAAGGCATCTACATGCCCGAGGGGGATTGATGGGTTACATGGACAACGTGCCGCTGGCCGACGCCATGGCTGGCGGTCCACGCACAGACCTTGACGATGTGTCTGTGACAGAACCCGTCCATGTCACACACGGTGTGTACCGAGTTCCAGAAGAGCTACCGCTGCTCGACTATCTGGAGTCGCAGGTGCTGCTGTGTGACCTCGTGTCTGTGATGGACAAGTTCTTTGAGTGGCCTCGTGGCGTAGACCGCTACGACGCCATGAAAGAGCTGCTGTTCAACCTGCATGTGCGAGACGACGACGAGTCGACGTACACCGCACGAGGACTCAGCATCTCGCAGGTGCGGAGGATGTACTGCAAGTACGGTGAGGCTGTGTGGCGACAGAACCCTCACCTCACGAAGAAGTCTGTGTATGACCATCTCGTAACCCTCGGGTACGATGGCACGACATGGGCTTTCTATCAGTACCTCAGCCGCAACGGCGGTACAGACGCTGTGAACACAGAGCGCACACGTCTGGCCCGTGGGAAGCGCGTGTGACATGAAGTCTGCTCACACCTTCCGCCAGTCGTGGGCGAAAGACTTCCTGCTGTGCCCAGAGCGGGGTCGGCGTTCAGCGTTCGACCCCGCCTGGGACTCCCCAGACTCAGACGCAACCGTGCTGGGCACAGCGGTCCATGAGTACATGGAGGGGCGCCTACACGGTCTGGGGCACGGGGAAGCTCTGCACGATGCCATGGCCTGGCTGGACACACGGCTGGAAGCTGGTGACTTTCAGCGTGTCCAGATCAAGGGCGATGACACTCTGCGGAGCAAGCTGGCAGGATGCGCGGGACGGCTGGATGTCTCAGTCGTTCCGCGTGTCCCACCAGTGGACCCCTCGGAGATCGAACGGCACTTCGACGTGCCTTTGGCACCAGACGGATCCATCCGCCTGTCAGGCACATGGGACGCCCGTGACATCCACGGCCGTCTGTGGGACTGGAAGACCGCCGCACGTCTCGACCGCTATGTGGGTTGGGAGATCGACCGCTGGTATGTACAGCCGACCTTCTACGCCACAGCCGCACGCCTGCAGGATCTTGTAGACGCCCACGGCGAAGCCACAGCTCTGGAGATCTTCTGGAGCGGTGACGAATGGGAGATCCCGTTCACGTTCGCAGTCGTCACAAAGACGCCCGAACCGATCGCAGACACGTTCGACACCACCCGCACACACGGCCATGCTGCGTGGCTGCTGGAGCAGCTGCGCAGCTTCGTTGCTATGCGTGAAGGCATGAGTGTCGACGTGCCCTGGCCCAAGAACGACCAGCACGCTCTGTGCAGTCAGAAGTGGTGCCCCGCCTGGGACACCTGCAAGGGCCAACACATCCGATGATTGCACCGCCAGGTAAGGCGGCGGCTACATTGGCAAACCAGTTGGGGGGCAAGACAGAGCACCCCCACAGAACCCCATAGGAGGGGAACATGAGCAAGGCTGACTTCAGCCCGAAGGACCAGCTGATCGTCGCACAGGTGGCGGTCAAGGGAGCGATCGACATGATCGTTGCTGGCAAGACAGACAAGGCGTTGGCAGAGGCTGCCGCCTACATCGACTCCGTCGTGTGGCGGATCGCTGCAGAGACGGGTGCCGTGGCCCCCGTTGTGCAGGCTGTCCCCGACTACGAACCCGACTTCGCTGATCTGGTTCATCAGGAGTTCCCTGGCGCACAGGTCGTCGCCGCTCCCGCACCAGCCGCTGCGCCCACGGCCGTGTCCCCGATGCCTCCGCATCCTGCCGACACCAGCGACAAGGCCGAGAAGGCTGCGAACAAGGCGTGGGGCACCGCCCGCTACCAGGCGGCTCCCGACGAGTTCTGGGACAACCGCCCGAAGAAGGCGGCTGGCGAGTACAAGCCCAACAGCCCCGACCTGAAGCACAAGGAATCGGGCCTGGCGGTCTGGCTGTAAGCCGTCCACGATCTGGGGCAGAGGGCAGCACGTCTCTCCGCTGCCTTCTGCCCCAACCAACCTGCCTGGGAGGCACACATGGCTTTGCCACGACTGTTGGATGACGACTCAATCGACGCCGCTATAGAAGCGGCCCAGACCACCTCCCATGGCACGGGGGCAGACGTAGAAGAACCTGCGTCTGCCCCTGAGTGGAGGTTCGTTCGTCACCTTGGATCAGCGGTAGACCCGCTGGTCGACGCTCTACAGAACACCGAAGGACGGTTGATGTGGGGCATCAGAGACTTGGACCTGATGATGCGAGGCGTCGGCAACGGCGACCTGTGCTTCGTCACGGGACGAGCACACAGCGGCAAGACACAGCTGGTCATGCAGGCCATCTGCAACAACGCACACGGCCGCTTCATCCTGTTCACCCCTGACGAGATGGCAGAGCTTGTACTGATGAAGCTCGCAGCCATCATGCGAGGGCTGAACCCCGAGCATGTCGAGCAGGCCATCAAGGCAGGCGACAACGACATGATCGAACTGCTGCGCACAGTCGCCGCAGACGACTTCCCCAACCTCGTTGTCATCGACGACGGACTCGACTTCAACGACATGCGCAAAGCTGTCATGGAATGCGAGGCGTACTGGGAGGCGCCTACACAGGGCATCTTCATCGACTATCTGGAGTTGATCCCTGGCGACGCCGACCACGACGGCGTCACATGGAAGGTGCAGGAACTCAAGCGGTTCGCCAAAGGCACCAAACGTCCCGTCATCTGTCTGCATCAAGGCAAACGTGGCGAACGTGGCCAGGCCAAAGGCATGGACGGCATGCGGTACGGCGGCGAGAACGAGGCCACCTATGTGGTCGAAGTGTTCCGCAAGTGCCAAGACGAGTCGCTGGACGCCTACGAGCGCGAGGCTGAGCAGAACAGCATCACCGTCGGTGTCGTGAAGAACAAACGGCCACCGTCGAAGACAGGCTACGTCGACCTGCACATCGCCTCTGAGACAGGCGCCATCAGGCCCATGCAAGAAGGCGACCGTTTCGTCCGCATGGACGACGGGGCAGGCCCCACACAATCACGAGCCAAGCACAACGCTGCAGCCCTGCAAGCCCTGAAGGACGAGGTCGCAGCTAGCCAGCCCGCCGAGGTGCCCGACCGACCCATGTTCTAGGGGGGGACATGAACGACACATTCATCACCCTGTTCCAAGGGAACCCTGCCGTCATCGGCACAGAAGAAGGCGGCTGCGACCGCAGCCCACACAAGACCACCGCCGACCACATGGCCTGGTGGGTCACACAGATGCAGCAACACCTGAACGGCGGGCCACAGGCAGGCGTGTACCCGATGGTGCAAACCACCGACGGGTTCGTCGTTCACTGGGGCTGCATCGACGTAGACGAAGGCGAAGAAGCGTCGTTGATCCACGCCAGCAACATCGTCACCGTTCTCCGCAAGTTCGGTGTCACAGGCTGGATCGAACGCTCCCGCTCCAAGGGCTACCACGTCTGGGTGTTCGCCCAAGACTGGGTGCCCGCACAACTCATGCGCCGCGCCCTGCTGGCTGCTGCACAGATCGCGCAGGCACCCACCCGTGAGATCAACCCGAAGCAGTCGGCCCTGGCAGACGGCGCAGTCGGCAACTACGTCAGGCTGCCGTACCCAGGCAACAACCCTGGGGCCGACGAGCGCCGCCGCATGGTCGTCGATCACACGCTGGACGAGTTCGTCACAGCCGCCCACGAGTCGGCTGTAGACGCACCCACGTTGGAGCCGTTGGCTGCCCTGTACAAGGCACCACAGCTGGTGACGGCCAAGAGCTTCGGCAGTGGCAGTGTCAGCCGTGCCAAGTCGGCACGGCGACGCATGTCTGGCCTGGCCTGGCACATGTACACGCAAGGCTGCGGACGACAGGACGACCGCTCAGAATGGCTGTGGGCTTTCAGCCGTGAACTGACCAAGTGCGACCTGTCCCTGTCAGAAGCACAGGAGTTCCTGTACGAGGCACATGACCAGCACGCACCTAAGTGGGATCATCGTGCAGACAGGGGACGACCACAGCTCGACAGGATGCTTGCCAAAGCATCTGGGGCTGTCTCATAGGAAGGACACTCGTGTCGAAACACAAACTGGAACTGCAAGACGAGATCCCGCTGAGGCGGGCTACGAACTCCAAGGACATCCGTCCAGACGAAACGCCCGCTCAGTGGATCAGGCGGCTACAGGAGACGCCCGATGAGTGAACAGAACCGACGAGCCGTGCTGCTAGAAGCAGAAGAAGCTGTCTGCAGCGACCGCAACAAAGACTACGGCGACCCCGAAGACAACTTCGACGACATCGCCCGCCTGTGGTCTGCGTACATGCGCAGCCCATTCACACGAGCAGACGTAGCTGTGCTTATGATGCTGGTGAAGGTGGCACGCATGAAGACCTCGCCAGAACTCAAAGACCACTGGGTCGACATCGCAGGCTACGCAGCCTGCGGCTACCCCTCAGCGTTGGCGGACGGTAGCGATGCTTGAGCTGTTCATGTTCATGCTGCTGCTGCTGTGGATGGTCGCCATCATCTACCTGCTTGCCATCTGGGAGGACCACAAAGATGGCTGAGCATCTCACAAACGCCGCACGGGACTGGGTCGAACACGCCCACTGCCGCATCACCCGCATCAACCCCGACTACTTCTTCCCAGAACGGGGCGGTTCTGCACAGAAACAAGCAGAGAAGCTGTGTGCCCCCTGCACCGTCAAAGACGAGTGCCTGCGGTTCGCTCTGGACAACAACGAGTGGATGGGGATCTGGGGCGGCAAGTCAGGCGAGCAACGCCGCAAGATCAAACAGCTAGAAGCCAAAGGGATTGACTGGCAATGACTCGACGCAAGCCCATGCGCATGTACATGCAACTCAAGCCGAAGGTGAAACAACGCCCTCGGCTTGGGCGCCGTGGGCGAGTGTTCACCCCCACAGCCACGCTGCAACACGAAGCCGAGATCGCAGCTCTGTGGAAGAAGAAGTTCGGTAGACGCAAACCTCTGGAAGGCCCTGTGCTGGTGTCTGTCGACTTCGACAAACACGGCATGTGGGTAGAGGTGGCGCCTACAGACCTGCCGTCTTTGATGCGGGGAGACATCGACAATTACCTGAAAGCCGTCTTGGATGCGTTGAACGGGATTGCGTATGTCGATGACAAACAGATCTCGGTGTTATTGTCCACAACCACAGGGCACCTGTGGAAAACCCAGGAGGAAGACATGCCGAATGTCGGCGGTAAGAAGTACCCGTACACGAAGGCTGGCAAGGCTGCTGCAAAGAAGGCTGCCAAGAAGGCCACGAAGAAGAAGCGATGAGCGAAGCATTGCCGCACCCTCGGCGTCTGATGGAAGTGCTGGGCGACATGGCTAAGCAGTTCGACGACGCCATCGACATTGACTGGGGCGACGACGCAGACGAAGAGATCGTCGGCGCCTGTGACCTAGAGAACCCCGAGACGTGTGAGAGTTGCCAATGACGCAGCGTGTACTGAACGGAATCATGGCTGACGTGATGCGACGGGCAGGCATCAGCCCTGCCGTCGCCCAGCGAATGCTTGACGGCGAGTGGGTTGCCGACGAACCTGTAGATCTGGGAGGAGCCGAGAATGGCAGCGAAGAAGCCAGCGAAGCGGGCGTCTAAGTCCAAGTCTCGTGTGAACGAGGCAGGGAACTACACGAAGCCCACGATGCGCAAGAACCTGTTCAACCAGATCAAGGCAGGCAGCAAGGGCGGCAAGCCTGGCCAGTGGTCTGCCCGTAAGGCTCAGATGCTTGCGAAGCAGTACAAGGCCAAGGGCGGCGGTTACAAGTAATGGCTGCCAAGAAGAAGTCGCAGAAGTCTCTGGACAAATGGACAAAGCAGAAGTGGCGCACTGCTTCTGGCAAGCCGTCCACGCAGGGACGCAAGGCGACGGGCGAGGCGTACATGCCTGCGGCTCAGGTCAAGAAGTTGAAGTCAACGGAAGCAGGCCGCAAGAAGCTGGCTGCTGCCAACAGGAAGAAGCGCGAAGCAACGAAGCAGGGCAAGCAGCATGCGAAGCATGGCCTGCACAAGGGGAAGAAGCGGTAATGGCCGAGAAGAAGAAGAAGGATCCACGGCTGGAACGTGCGGGTGTGTCTGGCTACAACAAGCCGAAGCGCACCCCTAACCATCCGAAGAAGTCGCATGTCGTAGTCGCCAAGGAAGGCGATCAGATCAAGACGATTCGGTTTGGGCAGCAGGGTGTGAAGGGCGCAGGCAAGAACCCGTCGTCCAAGTCCGAGAAGGCACGACAGAAGTCGTTCAAGGCACGCCACGGCAAGAACATTGCCAAGGGCAAGATGTCTGCTGCCTACTGGGCAGACAAGGTGAAGTGGTAATGGAACCGAAGAAGCCGACCAAGAAGGCTGCGAAGAAGGCGACGAAGAAAGCGGTGGCGCCTACGCCACCGCCGCCTAAGCGTGAGCCTGTATGGGACGTGAAACGCGCCCAGTTCGACATGCAGAACCGTTGGCGACCAGTCATCGAAGATGGCTACGAGCCGTTCGCTATTGACGGCGGCTGGCTGTATCTGAGGAAGAAACTGGGCTGATGGGGGCGTTCAGGGACCAGTCGTGGAGCAACAGGTACACGGCCATGGGGGACGCTGCCGAAGCGCAGTGCGTGGCCTGGCTCGACAGCAACGACCGAGGGTGGGTGCGATACGGCCTAGACCGACCGCCTCTGCGCATGTCGATGCTGCCCGAGTTCATCCGACACACCCCTGACTTTCTCACCAGCCACAGCCTCGTAGAGTGCAAAGGGTTCGGGCGGGACCAGCTAGGCAAGATCAAGATTGCAGACTGGGCATCGTTGATCTCGTGGCACAAGCTGCATCCCGTCGAACTGTTCTTCTACGACCAACACAACGAACGGTGCATCGTCGTGCCGTTCGACAAACTGCACCAAGCGCTGGCACACAGAGACAAACGGATCCAGAAGGATCAATTCAACGACGACCCTCCCAAGCCATACTGGGCTTTCCCTGCCGACCTTCTGGCAGAGCTAGGCGAAACCCATGGGTCAATCACAACCGAGGCGTAGGCGCACCCGACCTTCGGTTGAGGACCGTGCTGCGCTGCAGGAGAAATGGGAGCGGATACTCGTGGCCGAAGGACTACCAGCAGAACCCAAGCGCCCGTTCATGCGGGATTCGAAGCAGGACGCCGACGGCGTCCGTCGTTGGCGTGGCCCTCGGGAGATCTCGTCAGACCTGATCGACGTGCTCGGATACGACGAACGTGTCCTGACAGCCACTGAGAAGCTCATGCAGGCCCCTCACGCCCCGCTGGGTGGGTACACTGCCGAGAAGCTCCACGAGCTACGAGAGGCGCTCCTAGACGCCATAGAGGAGACATTGACGGCACGAGAGGCTGAAGCTCTCGTGTCGATCGTTCTAGGCCAAGACACCTACGAATCTGTTTCCCGCCGAATGAAGCTGCCTCGCAGCACCTGCTACCTGACAGTCGCACGAGGTTTGGACAAGCTCCGAAACGTGCTAGAAGATGTCCCCGAGGTAGCCGAATACCTTGAAAGACACGCAGTAAAGGAAACCGAATGACATCAGCCATGGGATACTTCGACGCACTCGGCAGCACCGCTGCCGCCGTCCAATACGACGGCACAGTCTACGGCGGGCAACGCCTACAAGACTGGGTCATTGAAGGCGACATGCCGCCCGACTACGAACAAGACGAAGTCCGCAATGTGTCAACGACCCTGTTCATTTACGGGGGCGTCTACGAAATCGAACCGACCGACTGGCTCGTTCACACCATCGAAGGCGACTGGTTCGTCTTCGATGACAACAACATGCAAGAACTGTTTGAGTACATCGAGACTGAGGCGACGTGAGCGGGAACGACGAGACTGAGGAATGGCTGCGGATGCTGCACCAGATGGGTGTCGACATCTGCAACACCCCCGCCGACCCTCAATCCGTCGTGCCCACAGACATGTCAGGCGCCTACATCAGCGAAGACGGCCATGTTGTCACCGTCATGCGCTGGTCGCCGTCATGGATCGCAGCCCTGAGGATGCACCTCAGACACCTAGACGACCACCCGTGCCCGATGGGCATGATGGCGATCATGCAGATCGCTCAAACGATCGAAGAGATGATGAGGCCAGCGGCAGCACCGCTGGCCCGTCATCTGATCGAGAACCCTGAGCTAGCAAAGCTCCACGACATCGACTTCGAACTGACGCCCAAAGAAGTAGAAGACATCGTGTATCTGCGCGACACCGCTTGGGCGTGGGAAATCGATTACGAAGGCGGCTGCGACTGGGACTAGACGGGGGTCACAGCCCGTCGCACAGCGACAGTCGCGGCAGTCAGCGTGCCGATAGCGGCAGCCAACTCGCCACCGTCCAGATCCAGCCCGATGATGGCGGCTACAGCCACAATCAGGTTGGCGATCAGCACAGGCTCAGTACGAATCTTGCTCATACATACAGAGCAGACAACGATCAACGATTCAGCCAATCAGCGTTCTCACGCCGCCATTGTTCAGAAGCCCGCATTGACTCTGTGATGCGCCTGAACCCGACACCGCTGGTCCAGTTCACCCAGTTCTGTATCTGGCGATCTTGGAACTTGTCGTCCTCAGGAGAACCAAACAGACGGCGGAGAGCACCGTAGATCGGCAACGCCGATTCCAAATGGTGCATGTGGCGATCCGTCGCCACATAGTTATCGCCCTGTTTCTTGACCAAACCAGTAGCACCCAGCGCAGGCAAGAACGGAGCCATCGTTGCAGTCCAAGCAGTCGGCAACGGCTTGTAATCGTCACGGAAATCGCTGTCGAAGAAGAAGTTCTTGCCCGTGATTTGCTCCAACGGGATCTTGATCAACGGCGAAGTCGACGCCAAAATCAGCCTCGGGTTTGTTGCTCGATCCAGTTCTGTGAACGGCAGATCAGGCACCAGATACAACGGGTCGCCACCGAAACTGAACGGCATCTGGATGTGGAACCGCTCAGCAATCCACGACGGCAACAACTCTTCCTTCTCCGTCTCCCGCTCAATCTCCCGCTTCAAGCTGTACACACGGTTATAAACCTTCGGGTTCGTAACCATCATCTCCAACTGCAACGGGAAGTTCTTACGAGTCCATGTGTAGAACGGAATCGCACGACGAAGCACACCACGCTCAAACGCCGACAGGTCGTCGTAATCGAAGTGGTACTTGTAAACGTCAGTCAACGCCAGATCCACAGACTGGCCCTTGATCAAACGATCCAACGCCAACGAGCCACGCAGATAGTTCTCAACGCCAGTAGCTGGCGAACGAGCCGCAGTCGTAATCACATTGTTCGGGTTGAACGGGTTGTAACGGCCACGAGCAGTACGCACATTGCCCAAACGACTGTACCTAGCAAGCTCCGTCGTCTGACCACCAGTCAACATGCCAGCCCGAATCAGCTGCTCCATGCCGTCAACCACATTGGTCTGACCAGACTCAATCAGCTGCTGTGCGGTCTTCGTCGACCGCATCAACTTGACCTGATCTTCAACACCAAAGCCACGACGAATGCCTTCAGCAACAGTCAACCGCTCGCCACCAGGCGTCAAACTGCCCTTGCCAGTCTTCGGGTTGTACAGAGAATGGAACCTGCTGTACGACGAGATCTCCACAGACGCCAACGCATTGTTGAACACGCCACCAAAGAAGTTACGCATGTGGAAACCAGGCGAAGCAATAGCCCACGCCTTAAACAACTCCGTCACCCTGTCAATCGTCTTCACAAACGGCGCCGTAGACGACGGGCCAATGATCCTGTTGACATCAGCCATCGCCTCAGCGATGGCCTCAGGCATCATGTAATGCGACTCGACAGCCACATGGCCCTCAAGCACATCCAACATCATCTTCGTCTGCTCAGGCCGCTTCATCTTGGCAAACTTCTCAGACAAAGCGTCACGGCCCTTAGTCATCTGCAACACATCGGCATGCATCGCCGCAGACGTAGCCTCAATTCGAATACCCTCAGCCCACAAAGCACGCCGCTGCTCCAAGATCTGTTCTCTCTCCAGATCCAAAGCAGCCTCACGGCCCGCCTGATCAGCACGGAACTTAGCCTCAGCCGCAGCCCGAGTATCCAAATCAATACGCTCCGCAGCCTCATAGGCGTCTACAGCCTGCCAACGGAACCGCAACTGCTCCATACGCAGCTCCGACAACTCCCTGTTTGTCGCAGCATCAAGCTCAGCAAGCTCCTGCTCCAACCTGCGAATTTCGGCACGTTCACGAGAAGCCTGCTTGCCCGCAGCCTGCGCCCGACCCAACGTCTCCGTCATGTGCGGAGACATCGAATCAGCCAGATCAAACAACTCGTACTGCAACTGCGTCTTACGCAACGCCACACGAGACACCGCAGCCTCAATAAACGACACAGACCTAGAAGCTGTAGCCGCCCGCAAACCGCCAGTCGCTCCCATTTCCCGTGCCGTCGCAACGGCACGGTTAATCTGCTGAGTGACTTCCATCGTGTCAGCCAACGCCTGACGCAAACCATCAGACAACTGACGAATCAGCGGACCAGTACGCAACGCCTCAGAAACACTACGACTCACTTCCATCGCATCAATACGATCAGCCAACTGATCGATCTTGCCGATACGTTGCGCTGCCCGACCACGAACCTTGTTGAAGTTCGGCAACTCGCCTGACGGGTTCTTAGCGAACTTGTTGATGTCCTCAAAGATCTGATCAATCAGGTCTGCGGTTTCTTCGAAGATTGACGGGTATTTCGGATCGCTGCTTCTCCAAGTGTAATTACTGTTAATCCGCATGCCCATCGAGCCACGAATGTTGTCAAACACAAACTTGGTTGTCTGGTCACCTTCAGCCAAACGACGAGCCAACTCAACTTCTGAGTCAAAGAAATCTTCGTACACGCTGCGATGCTGCACCTCGCTCGCAACAGCACCAGCACGACCTAGCTCCTCAACAGCTTCCCGACCCAGGTAGTCGCCACGCAACGTCGCAAACCCACCCAGGTTCTCAGGGTTACCGCTAAACGGTTCAAGCTGACGAGGCGGATCCAACGGGATCACGTTCCATCTGCCGCCGTGCTCAAACCCGCTGTAAATGATCGAGTCGTAACCCATCCGCTGCAAGTCACGTTTGAAGTCGGCAACGATTGCCTGCATGATCTCAGGCGCTCTCTGCTTCAAACCCAGCCTAAACATGGCAGCTTCTCGTTGGAATGCTGCAGGCACAGGGCCAGGACTAAGGGCCTTGGTAGATCCACCGCCCATAGCTTCATTGTCAGTAAACGGACGGATGTACTGGTTAAAGAAATCGCCGCTCGGCAACTCCAACAGACTGTTGGCGTCGTGCGGGATCGGCGGCAACGGCCGCAGACCCCGCCCAATAGCGTTATCGACAGCCTGCACAATGTAACGGCCGTCTACACCACGAGCCATCTGACTGCCAGGAACAGATCCCAACGGTTCGCCAGCACGAGGCGTGTACATCATCCGACCCAACAAGGTCGGATCGTCTTCCGAAGCAGCCCTAAGGAACGACACAAAGTTGTCTCGCTCGCCAGGCACAGAGAAATCCCAACCCGACTGCTTCATTGCACGCACAGCAGACGGATCAGCCAACATGCCCTGAACAACTTCCTCAAACATGTCAGGGAAATCGTTACCGTTCACGATGGCAGCAGCGTCGCTGTAAGTAACCTTCAAGCCCATCGGCTGGCCAGGCACCACAAAGCCACGTTCCATCAACGCCCAAATCTTTGCAGCGTTCGGAATGCCAAGACCTTCAGCCCACTCCAACGTGACATGGCCGTTCTCCACAGCCGAATCCAACATCGCCATGTGCAACTGACTCAGCCCACGGCCACGATGACTGCGAGTCGTCTGGCCATACGGAGTCACTCGCCCAGTAGCAATGTCGCTAATCGAACCGCCGAACACCACAGGGTTCGTCGCACGCACCCTGAACCCCAACATTCTTTCAGGATCTCGACCCGCATAATGCAACGACGTGCTCGGGTCAAACGCCAAATGCATGTGCAAGAACGAATCCCACTCGCTGGAATTCATCTTGGCAGGGTCAGGAATCTGCGTCAGATCAACAGCGTCATAGTTCGGCCCGAACCCGTGCCACAACACCGTCTGATCACCAAACGCCAAATAGCCGTTCTCGTTGACACGCAACATCGTCAACGCATCACGAACACCCTCAGCAACGTCAGGATCCAAATCAATGTCACCAAGACGAGCCAACACGTCATCGAACTCGGCCTGCAACTGCTCACGCCACTCAGCCCAACCATTCAAGTTACGGGCAGCATCCTTACCAAGACGATCAGCAGTACGAATCTGACGCTTATTCAGCTGAATAATGTCCATCAGCTTCGCTTCAAGATTGTCTACATCACCAATCGACCTCGGAGTCATCTCCGCAGGCAAACCCAAATCGTCCAACAACTCGGCCATGCGGGCACGAGCCAACCTGCCAGCAGGCTCAGCACCGATACCAGCCAGCCACGGCGACCACTTTGGATCGTCCTTTACCATGCCGCCAAACACATGAGAATTTGCACGGAACAACTTGCGGATCTCACGCAACTTGCCAACCGTCACTGCAGCATTAGCAACAATCCGAGTCGGCTTTGCCGCATACAACAACGCTTCCTGGGCCGTACCAGCCTGCGCCAACCAGTCAGCCTTCGCCTGCGCCAACGGCTCCGTAATGTCACGCAGATCCTGAGCAATCCGATCCAACTCCTCCAGAATCGGCTGAGCCTCATCCAAAGCCACCTGATCCAACGATTCACGCAACACAGAACCGCGAGCGTAAAGCTCGTTGCGACGCTCAATCAGCTTGTAGTAGCCCCCCTTGATGCGTGCCTCTTCAACCTCAAGATAATCAGCACGCCTGCGAGCGCCATCAATAGCAGCATCAATCTCGTCAACCTTCTGACCTGCTTTTGTCGAAACAGCGTCAATAACGTCATCAAGCTGCTCTTCGTACTCAACAGATTCGGCGGCTACACGACGCCAAATGTTGTTGGTGAGATCAGGCTCAGGCATTTCAACGCCAAACAACACCGCTTTCTTGCGGCGCAAATCCATCAAGTCGTCATACAGTTTTTTGACTTCTGCAGCAATCTCTGGCCTAACAGAATCCAAAGCATTCGCTGCAGCCTCGGTGTCTTCAATCAGCTGCGACAACTCGTTGATGTCTTGCTCGATCTGATCGTATTCCTTCTGCGCCCTAATAGCCGCAGGACTATCAACAATGCGGTCCTTCAGGATCCCCGCTTTGATCATCTCGTTGTGAGTGAACTTGCGGCGGGCACGCTGCGCAACCAGCTTGATGTGAATAGGCATCGCCTCATACACATCATCGTTGAAC
>Ga0070745_1000833_pt1 | contig 17739 bp, 21 predicted proteins | sample VirMetDEL_Mar_4_FD_77438 | JGI IMG/M metagenome (GOLD analysis project Ga0070745, IMG submission 77438) | Aqueous microbial communities from the Delaware River and Bay under freshwater to marine salinity gradient to study organic matter... | ecosystem: Environmental > Aquatic > Marine > Coastal ...
GCGAAGCGACTAGCGACGCGGAGTGAGCGTAGCGAGTGGAGGGAAGCTGTGGCGACCCTCCTTTTTAATGGGAAGACTAACCTGACGAGGACGGACAATCATGGCATCCCCGCTACTTCCCTACGCTAATGGCCGTTTACTGGTCCCAGACGAGGGTACAGTGACGCAAGTCAATGGCAGATGGGTTACGGGCAATGCCAACGCTTACCTCGTCAAACTCTTTATCAAGCGGGCACAGTACTCTGGTGTGTCCTCAGGTTCTAAGTTGATCCCTCTGGCCTCTCAGCTCGATGGCGAGATGATGCCAGGTGCCTCTGGAGACCAATTCTACTACCGTGGCTATGCCCTGGAGTGGGTTGCAGTGCCGTCCACATGGGATTTGGAGTTTTCGGACGAAACTCCGCTTGTCTGGCAGCAGGTCACGACGCAATACAACTGGTTGGCAACTGGCAAGGAAGGTAAGTTCCGTTTTGGTCAAGACCCGATCATGCCAACGGCAAAGATTCAGCGCTCTAGCGGCGTGTTCGGCGGTCAGGGCATTGACGAGATCGTTTACAAAGAAATTGGCGGCGTAGAAATTCAAATCACTGGTTCTGAGCTGCAAAACTAATGGCCAAGTTCAAGTTCTCTGAAAAGATCAACCTGAACATGCCCAAGTTCGAGGTGACCGACGAACAGGCCACGGATAAGGCGTACATGGCTAAGATGCGTAAGGCTATGACGAAGGGCATGGTTAAGGCTGTAAGCTATGTATCTAAGGATTTAGCCTTTGCTCTTGACCAGAACATCGGCTCTGACGTCTGGAATTGGCCTCGTGACACACAGCGAGTCAATGGTGAAACGGTTGGGTCACCCAGGGACATCGTTGACACAGGTAAGCTGGCGGCATCGCTAGAGCTGAAGGAATCATTCCTGAAGACGAAGGGAACCATCCAGATCATGTACAAGGCGCCCTATGCGGCACTCATGCATTACGGCGGCGCGATTAAACCCTATGGCAACCCCAATGCGCCCACTGTAATTATCCCTGGACGTCCCTGGGTTGAGGCTACAATCAACGGCACGCACGGGCTGCCTGAGTTTGACCCAGGGATCGCTGGGCAGAAAGGTTTTAACGAAGGATGGAGAGAGGTGTTCCCCAGCTCTTGATCGGTATAATAGTCCAGTCTTAAATAGAATCGTGGCTAAGCTTCCTTTCGTTACCCAACCTCGGCTTAAGCCAACGCAGGAAGAGGTGGGCACGGAGAACTCTGGCAAGATCTTGGTCGAGCGCCGTGGCTACCTAACTGTTAGCGAGAAGATGTTCGTCCAGGCTGGCCTGAAGGGTGACAATTCTCAGACTATACTGTTTCAGTTGATTAATAAAATCTCCGTTGAGCAAGGAATCCCACCTCAGCAAGTCCTTCAAGACATGAGTGAAGGTGGCTCGCTTCCTGAGTACGCGAAGGACTACGCAGAAGAACTTGCCATCGTGATGGAGCGAGTCTCTGACATGAACGAGAAGACCAAGCTTCTTGGTGCTGCTGCGCTGCTTATGTCAAGGGTTGACTCTGATCTTGACATGGACGAAGTGATGGACCTGCATCCAGAACTTATCGAGCAACTATATCTGCTTTACGTTGATGAAGAAAACTGCTCTCTTGAGCGGCTTGAAGCTAAAACTGAGGCAACTGGGGGTGAAGACGAAGAGGGAAAGGACCAAGAAGCCAGTTGATCCCCTTCGAGGAGTTCTTCTGGCTTCTTAAGAGCTACTTCCCTGGCGACAGGGACTTTTGCCTCGACCGATACTACGACCTGCCCTATTTTTACGTGCTGGACGCTGTCCGCAAGGGCTCGGAGCAGCGCAGGAGGTCTCTTTATGAACAGGAGGCTCCTATTGCGCTCCAGACGTCCGTCTTGGCTAATATAAACAGAGACCCGAAACGTCAGAAGGAGCCCTACAAGCTCACCGATTACGCCTTGTACGTGGACAAGAGGGATCTGAACCTTCCTGCTGGTGCCTACGGCTCTGCGGCGCTGCTGGCGGTCAAGCAGAACCGATTACCTGCCTGGGCGCTGTTCTGCTTTAAGGAGCTTTCAGGTCAAGCGAGGAAGGGGTACACTCCATCAACCGCAGCGTTTGTCTGCGAAGATGCTATTCTGCTCCACCCCGTCTCTACATCAGACGGCTACAAGGGTCTCTTGATTGCAAGAGAGAGTGCTTCTCTGAAGACGAGAACATTCACAGACGACAGAGGGAAGACTTACTCGCTAAATCTTCCCGAAGTTACGACCAAGGTGATTGCCCAGGAGGATGTTACTTTGTTCCGTCTGGCCAGCTCAGATCCATGGAGTTAATGTAGTCATCTACAACCTTTGCGTCCTCCTCGTCGTAGGGACCGAAGTTCAGCAGGCCGCCAGACAGCCACTGGCGGATCCTCCACTCGGATTCAATCTTGTAAAAAGGCTGCATACGGTACCAGGCAACCCACTCCTGGCTCGACTTATCCTGGTTGCACTCGCGGCAGGCAGGGATTACGTTTGACGTGCGGTCTTCACCACCACAGGATTTGGGGCGAACGTGATCGATTGTTAAAGACTCGTCATCGATGGGTGGGTTACCGCAATAAGCGCAGCGATTGTTCCATGCGTCCTTGATGCTTTGGCGCCATTGGCGGCGGGCTTCACCGCGAGTTAGAGCAGTCATGTTGTGAAGGTAATCTGAAACTCGTTCGTAGACGGGAGTGTAGTCCTGCGAGGGGTGCATCAGATTAGCGTCCAGACAGCACCACGAGAGCAAATCTCTGTGTTCTTGGGCTTCATGAGGCCTCCGTGGTTATGTCTTACCTTAAGGATACCTGAAAGGAACACTAAAACAGCGTTTCCAGGGCACTCGTGCAGACATTTCCTACATCAGCACAAGTCATTTATGACACCCTGGCAGCAGACGCTACTTTTTTGGGGTATTTAGGTAGCTACGACTTCAAGACTGGCCAGGGACCAATCACAGCGCTTTCAATAGTCAGTCCTGGCGAAGATATGCCGTCATTGCGTAACGTAGAGGGGGTTGAGTGCATCATTCAAGACACTGGTGAGATTCAGCCCCAGAACTACCTGACTGATGATCCTTATATGGTAACGACCTGGAGCCTCTTCCTGGTTGCCTGGGAGCCCGCCAAAGGCGATAGCATACAAGTGGCTGCCCAGCACGTCATGAGCCGCTTTGCGGGGGCTCAGAGCGTCCAGACAGTGGCCACCACTGATGGACTTGGTTCACTTGTCCAGACCAAGGTGATGATCAAATCAAACATGCCGATCCTCTGATAAGGGCCCTTTGGAAATATAGGATAACGGGTCCGAGAAGGTCCCGAGGTACCTTCATGCGGGTCTTCCCGTTTCTTATATGGCAAACTTCTCTGCGGCCTTCGGGTACGACTTCTATATCGTCCCCTTGACTTCCGCGTCTGTTGACGTGGCATTCACTGGCGTTACCGCCGCCGATGCCCCTACCACGGGTTTCATCGACACCACCACCCTGGCCAGTGGTGCTGTGTCCTATGCTAACGGCGTTTTCACCGTTGGTGCTGACACCTTCACCATGGACGGAACCGACAAGCCTGTGCGTTTGGCTGGTCTGACCACCGCTTCCCTTGAGACCGACACTGGTTCTGAGGACATCTACACCTACGACGACGAGACCAAGGGCTTCAACCAGGCTGTTGCTACCACCAAGAGCTTCAGCATCTCCCTGGCTGGCGTGGCTGACTTCAAGGATACTGGCTACCAGATCCTGCGCCTTACCGAAGCCAACACCGTGGCTGACAGCCTGCGCGTGAAGCTGGTCCGTGTAGGCCCCACTGGCACCATCGAAACCATCTATGGCTACGGCACCCTGATGGGCTACACCGAGTCCAACGAAGTGGCTTCGATCGTGTCTTGGGAATGCTCCATCACTGGCTACGGCGCTTACCAGCTTGAGCTTGATGCTTAGCTGATTGGAGGTATCGGACAGGTGGGGACGTTCAACACGACGACCCCATTCACCGCTACCCAGACTGGAGCCGATGCTACCATCTCTGGTGGTACTGGCTCCTCCGCCACTGGTACCGTCGATACCGACGGTTCTGGCAACGTCACTGCTCTCAACATCACAGCTGCGGGCAGTGGCTACACCATCGGCGATACGATCACTATCACCGAAGTTGGCGGAACTCCTGGCGTTGCTACTGCAGAAGTCACTTCTGTTGTCTAAGTCTTGTAACCCCGATACTTACAAGCAAGCTAAATGCAATAACTGGGCCCCGAAAGGGGCCTTTTTGTTTGGGAGCCTAACTGTAGCTTGGATTCTGCAGTGTCTGATCAACTTAACATCCAGTTTGGCGTTGACGCAACTAGAGCCATCAGAGCCGCAGAACAAGCAGGCGCATTAGCGGGTAAGCTTTTCGGTAAGAAATTCAACGAGTCAATTGAATCTGAGATCAAGACAGAGGAAATTCAGCTTAGCGTTAACTTTGAAGGTGCGGAGCAAGTAGAAAGAGCCAGCAAGGCTACAGATCTATATAAAAAAAGAGCTGAGGAACTTACCCGAAAACTCGACAAGCTAAGTATTGCGAAACGCAAGGCAGCCAATTCAGCCGAGAAGCTGAAAGAAGCCATGGGCAGGGGTGCGTTTAAGTCGCTCCCCAGTCAGGTCCAAAAAAGCATTTCCAAGCTCCAGCAAATGCGGGCTGAAACCAAGAAGGGCACGCAAGCATACAAAAACCTGACCAAAGCCATCGCAAGGATGCAGGATAGGCTTAGAGGTATAGGCGGCAGCGTTCCAAGGATACAGCAAACAGGCGCAGCAGTCGGTGGGCTTACCCAAAAGTTTGCCCTGGCGAACGTTGCGGCCAGTTACGTGACGACGGGAATTAACACGCTAGTGTCAAGCTTGGGCCAGCTGTTCGAGGCGATGGACAACAGGGCCATGCAAGTGGAAGCCCTGGCCCTGGCCATGAAGGGAGCTGGAGTCGATGGCATGCAGCTTGAAGGCGTCATGAAGTCAATCAAGGCAACCGCCCTGACTTACGGTGTCGCGGTCGAGGATGTCGCCGCAGCATGGAAGCGGCTTGGTCCAACCGTGCTTGCCGCTGGCGGAAGTCTCGAGGAAGCGGAAAGCGTGATCATCGCAATGAGTGCCAGGGTTGTGTCCCTGGGTCTGAGTTCTGAGCAGACGGGGCGATATATGGAAGCCCTGGCTCAGGTTATTGGTAAAGGCAAGCTGCAGGGCGAGGAACTTACCAAACAGATTTCGCAGCTTGACGGTGGACTACGTAGTCTGGTAGAAAAAGAGCTCCAGGCTACGGTTAAAGGGTTTACCACCCTTGAAGAGGAGATGAAAAAGGGTGCCGTTACGGCGGGCATGTTTACCAAGGCCTTCATCAAGGTGTCTGAGGATGCGGTCAACAAGCTGAAGACCGAGATGCAGGATCTCAACGTCGCCTTCAGCACCTACAGACAAGAAGGCAACATGACGCTTGCTCAGATGCAGAACAAGATCAAGGCCCTTAATACTATGTCTCTCGACAACATTACTGGCTCCCTTGATTCTCTGAGCAGGATGAGCTGGAGAATGCAAGCAAACTGGTCTAAGGCGATACTGAAGATCACAAGCGAGAACAAGTATTTCATGTCAAGCGTGAAAGACATGTCAGATACGTTAAGCACCTTGGCTGAAACAGCTAACAACGTTCTCGTCATTTTAGCTCAGTTCGGAAGCAACAAAGTAATGGTTGGAATCCAGAAACTTGCTTCAGTCATCAACCCCCTTGGCGCAGGCGTTGGTCTGATGAACCTGTTCAAGGATATCCCTGGAGTAAGGAAGATGATGGAAGAGATGAACATGGATATGGATAAACTTATGAACAACATAACCAAGACAAACAACCTAGACTTGAACCTCCTAAAGGACACAATTTCTAATGTCAATACCGAACTAGCGGAAAATGGACAGCTTAGCGAGGAGACAGCCAAGCAATTGGACGACCTCTTAAAGTCTGAGACTAAGAGAATGGATGAAATCCTTAACGTTATCAAGCAAAAGTCTGAAGTAGAGAAGGAAGCTCACCAGGAGAAGATAGATGACTTGAGAGAGCAGAAAGAACAGGAGAAGGAGTTCTACGATGACATGGTTGAACGCGTCAAAGATCGTTACGACAAAGAAAAAGAGGAGATTGATAAAATTCGCGAAGCGGTGCAAGAAAGGTATGAGCTAGAAGAAGGTATCCTTAACCAGAGAACTTTTGCCGAGAAGCGGCTAGAGGAACTACGTCGCAAAGAACTCGAGGCCAAGGCGTCGAACCAAAGCCTTTCCGAGAAAGAGCGCTTAACGGCCCAGGCTGCTCTTGATCAGATGAACCGCAGGGCAAAGATGGAGGAACTCAGGCTGAACAGGAAGAAGGAGATGGAGAAGCTCGATGAGCGAGAAAAACAGGCACAAAAAGATAAAGAGGAAGGACTGAAGAACGAAAAACAGCTGCGTGAGGCCTCAATCAAAGCAATAGACGAACAAATCAAGAAAGAGGAGGATGCTATTAAAGCAATCGACAAGGGCGTTAAAGAACTGGCAAGATCTGTCCAGGAGGCCAGGTCAAAAGAGTATGATCTGATCCAGGAGAACAAAGAAGCCGCGATAGCCGCGCTGAATGCTCAAATCGGTAGGGTCAACGATCTGGCAGCCGCTTACCAAAGAGCCGCTGCAGAGGCGGCAAAAATTAATGCTGGCGGTCCAGAGCAGCGCGCTTCTGGTGGCCCCGTGTCTGGCGGCACCACCTACACCGTTAACGAGCTTGGTAAGGAAGCGTTCCTGTCCGCCAGCGGCAAGCTGAGCATGATCAATGCACCTGCCTTCGGCAACTGGAGAGCACCTGCTACTGGTACCGTTATCCCCGCTCACCTAACAAAGCAGCTTGACATTCCTAATGGTGGCGTGAACCTCAATCGCGCCAGCACTAGCGGCTCCGAATCTTCGGCACGTAACAGCCTCAACATGGGCAGGATAATTAGCGCCTTTGCTGGCATGAGCGGCGGCGATAACATCAGTAACAGCGTCACGATCCAAGCAAGCAACCCAGTCCAAGCGGCCAACAGCATGATGGTTCAACTGAACAAAATCAAGCGCGGGCGCCTGGGTCGATAGGAACCCTTGCTGCAGACTGACTACCGCTATGTTCTTCGTTGGTGATCCCGAGCAGACCGCACAACTTTACAGGGATCAGGCGTTTAAGGCGAATGGTCCCTCTGTTCCTGAGCTGCACTACGAGGAGATGGAAGAGGAGGACCTTCGCAACCTGTTCGCCTACCTCTATCTGTCCCTCCAGAAGGCCCTTACGGACGCCGCAGATGACGGAACCATCGGAGTACTCATGAAGGACTACGATGCGGTCTTCCAGGCCCTTGCAGAGGTGTCTGAAGAGTTTCGCGAGGTAGTCCGCACTGGCAGACATCGTTACATCACTGGATACGAGTCGGAATCGATTGAGAAATACAGGAAACTTGCTGGAGTTGCTTAGGCAAACTAGCACCAGCAGGTGCTTTTGACAATGGCGCAAATCGGACTATCGTTTACGCCGTCTGGTGGATCTCCAGTCTACAGCATCGTGTTTGACAATTTCGGGGATAATGCAATGCCCCGCACCTATCAGAGCAGCGCCTCGTTTGATTCCTCTGCGAACGGGGCAAGTCTGATACAGGGACCCGCCTACAAACAAAAGTACATGTGGGCGATCTCTTCCATCGTCCCTAATGCTGTTGCTACCAACTTGGACGCTCTGTTCGCGGACTGGGACCAAGACCGTTCGGCGGGGCTTGCAGCCGCCTGCGGAGTAACGGACACAACTTTCGGAGCTACCGTCAATGCTAGCGCCGTGTTTTCGACGCCCCCTTCATATACCTACATGGGCCCTCAATACACCATGGTCTCCTTTGGCTTGATGGAGATTTGAAATGGCATACCTTTCTAACTCTACCCGCGTCTCCTCCTTAACAATCGGCGGAGTTGACTATACCAACAATCTGATCAGCTGGGCTGTTTCAGACGCTTCCGCAAACAAGAATGGTTGCATCTCAACGAGTGGCAGCCTCACTCTTGGGACAAGCCCAGGCGGGGCTCTGATTGAGGATTATGACAGAAACAACTTCAAGCGTGGCCTGCCTGTTGTTCTTGAGATAACCGAACCAGGAGGCTCTTCTGCACGTCACCCCAGAGGACTTCTCTATGTGATATCAACCACTTATGACGTCGAAAAGGAAGTCCTTGACGTAGAAATAGCGTGCCGCCTAAGCTTGATGGCTCTTACCGATGAAATCAGTGAGCTACAGGCAATCACCCCAGTCACCCTCGACATTGCTCAGCAGCGATATGAGAATTGTTGCGCCGCCTTTGCATCTGTAGGCAAATACGTGTATCAGGACAACCAGGGAGACCTGCAGACTGGCGTGTTCTTCGATGGAGATACCTATAGTGGCACAGCGCCAGGCCAGTGGGTGTCTGTCCTAGGGTTGACAGCCGAGTCGGTCAGACCGATGGCCGCTAGCGGATCAATTCCCGATGAGATTTCTCTGTCCTACCAAGTCCCTGCTGACAGTGTTGCTGTTGATAACAAGGGTCGGGTTGACATAACGACAACGGAATCATACTATTTCATCAATTATCCTATTGTAAACTTCGTAAGACAAAACAGCGACGCCACTGCCAGTAATCCGAACGGCTCACTTAGCAACATCATAGGATCAGCGACGACCAGCGCTTCCTCTGGCGCCTCTGGGGCGTGCGGAAATGCACCATCAAAGCCTGGCGACAACGGAACTCCGTCCTGTAACGAAGGATATCAACTCGTCCAGTCTCCACTTTACTTGCCCGCCTACAGGGTCAGCAAGCAAGAAACCAGGTATGACGGTCCAGGGGCCCAGGTCTCCACAAGCAGATCCGAAGTGCGTGGGCCCAGGATCGAGGCTAACAACCAATACTTCGCAGACAGCTTTGCTTATTGTCGACAGGTGTGGGGAACGGCGTGCCAGCCAAATGGAGGGTGCCCCTATGACGGGATGGACGAAATCCTGCTTTCCTACGTAGAAACCACGAACTATTACGGTAACGCCAACGAGCTGGTAAGGCAAATTCAGGACACCTACGTCACCGTGCTTTCAGCAGCTCAGACCACTGACTGGAGGGCTGGCAACAATTCTGGAGTGATTCAGGACTTTGATTCCTCCCTTGGGAACCTGCAGGACATGTACCGCCAACAAAGGCGGGATACACGTTACAGTGTTGAGGATAACGTAAACATACAAGTTACTGATACCTACGTCAGCCTTACCTCGCGGGGAGTCGGAATCAAGGGCGGTCAAAATATCGACGCCTTGGCTGGTGTTAAAACCACAGAAGTTCGCAAGTCTGCTACAATTTCAACGCTCGACGTCGCTCCAGACATCGTGAATAGCGCCACAACTACAACCTCACAGCTGAGCGAGAAAATCAGACTCTTTACTGGAAGGTTTACGACCCCACCAGAAGAGTCTGGTCCCTACATCCTGGAAGAACAGATTCCAGTACCCTTGCTGTTCGATTCGCAGCAGGAGATCGACGATGCGGTCGCCGAGTACTCTAACTACCTTACGCGTTTTGTCAAGGGTGACATCTTCGGCCTTCAGATCGGAGAGTCGCTGCGTAGCGAGGTCGCCTCTAGCTGGTTCCCTGGAATGCCTTTCCGTTACTACGACGAGAAGAAAGGTAAAGTCCTTGCAATGAGAATGGACGCAACATCTTGGGGCGTTGACGTCAATTCTGCGGCCTTTGTGACCAACGGTGTTTGGATTGGTGTTTCCGACGGCACGGTGACCAAGCCCGACAACCTAGTCGGAAACTCGCTCCCAGACATGGGTAGCGGAGTCACACCGCCGACCACCCCAATCCTCCCAGGGGTCAGTGGAGAGACTTATGTCGACGGCGGCACTTATACCTTTGACGTAGATGTGCATTTCATGCTGTCTGCCTTGGCTGGAACTTCTTCCACCGATGGAGTTGGCGCTCCGCCGCCTAAGCCTCAAGACGTTACGGCAAATTGGACCACAACCTGCTGGGTGTCTGGCATCGTGGTTGCTGCTGGCGACCTGTTGGCAGCTAACAGTGATGGTAGTATTCCCCTTGATAACACTGGCTCTCTAGTTGTTGCGGGCGCAACAGTAGTAACCGCTGACCTGTTCGCATAGGAATCCTAAACCGATTCTAGCGAAACAACATGGCTATCGCAGCTAAGATCTCCTCGGCGGAGCTGACAAAGCAAGTCACGGATCGCTTTGCTGATCGATACCTTGAGGCTCGTTTGATTAACGCTCCTGGAACTACCTACACCCCTGGGACTACTGTCGACGCGACATTCCTGGGGTTCGAGGTAACTCCTGGTACTGGCGGGTATGAAAGGCAGATCATCTCTTATACTGGTTCCGACGTGAGCGCTTACTCGGATGACGGCGTGGCTCTTACTACCCGTGCAACGGTCTTTGCCCACGACGGAGGTGGCACTACTATCGATTTCTCTCACGTAGCTCTGTGCTGGAGCACTGGGAATACTTCCACCCTTGGAGCCGTCACATCTGCTCCCTCAGCTGGCGTTGATGGCACCTATACGAACATCCCCATCGACTCCACAAGCGGCAGCGGACGAGGGCTGACTGTTGATCTAACAATCCAAAATTCGGGCGCTGCTACCACCGATTACCTTCTGACTATTGTGACCCCTGGGCAGGGCTATACCGCGTCCGATACGCTCACGATCCTGGATGGCACCCTGGCTGGGCTCGGCGCGATTACTGGGGGTGCTGGTGACTTGGTCTTCAGTGTTGCCACGGTGAACACTGATGCCGAAGGGGGTAACATCCTCTCAGTAGCGCAGACCTCCTCTGCGGTGTCTCTTGGTGGTGGTAACGAGGCCGCCTTCTACTGGAACCTCAAACAGTTTGGATACTACTCGGTATGATCAACGAACTCATAAACCTAAGCGACACCAACAGGATTCTCGACCTTGAGAGACTCTCAACAGGTGCAGCCATTAAGGGCGACTTTGATGGCAGTGTTACGGGCTCGTGGGTAAAGTTGGGGGAGCGCGGTGAGGGAATTGTCTCCTACAACGACAAGCAGTACACTACAAAACCCCTTGGTTTTGTTTCTATACCAGCGGGCACAGAGGTAGAGCTAAGCTTTGCGAATGGTGTCTATTACAGCAAGTATTGATCATGGCCATCAACAGGACATCACTGAGTTCACAGTCCATCCAGACAAACACCGACTCCGTCATCGAAATCGTCTACACCCGTCCTGATGTAAATTCAGTACTTCAGACGCCCGAAGTTCCAGGCAAATTGCTTGGCTTCTATAACGGCTCAACAGGTTTCGTGGAACTCTATGTTATCGATAAATCGGGACTTAGGTACCTCCCCGTCTGATGGCCATCAATAAGCCGATCATTGATGCAGGCCCCACCTATACCAGGGAGAGGGTTCAGACTGTAGTTTTGAAGCACACGAATACCGTGCCCCCAAATTCTGCTATACTCGTCAAGGATGGCGTCCTCACCTCTGAGAGTCAACTTGCACTTAGAGAGGGGCAGATGCTCGCTTACAGGGATTCAGCGGCTGCAGACAATGGCTTTGTATTGATGTACGTGGTTGTTACTATAAATTCTGCGTTGACCTGGGTACCCGTGGCTACTGGGGCGAGCTACAGCAACTCTTACACTGGGCAGAAGTGGGACCCAAATGCCAGTTTTTATAGCAACTTGGTACCCTAGTCGGTCGCGAAGTTTCCATGTCAGTCAACAACTTTTGGAATAGTGACAAAGCGATCGAAGAGGCGGAAAGATTCCTTCAATTTGGCAATTATGCTGGCGTTCAAAATATAGGAGTAATTGGCGGAAACAAATACCCATGCACGAGCAGCACGACCTGTCCTGTTGGTTTCAAATGCGTCAACGGGTACTGTGAACCGCCTGACAACCTTGGAGGAGAGGGCGGGTACCAAAACCCTGGGAGTTGTGGCTCTGGGGGATCTGGCGGAGGAGGCTGCGGTGGCGGCGGTGGTGGTGGCTGTACAACTACCTCAGGAGGATGTTCGCCTAATCCTGGGCAGGAATGTTGTAGTGAGGAGCGCTGCTGTCGCTACTCGGGGACTGGGGCAGGATTAGCCGTTACCTGCAACTGCGGGCCGTGCCCTCCACCTCCTCCCACTTGTAACGAGTTTTGCGCCGCTTACAGTGCTGCAAATGGAACAAGCGCTGGAGGGTGTTCGTCTAACGACGAGTGCGACGAGTGCAGCCAGTGCGAGCTGTTCGAGGGCGAGCATCAATGTGTCCCGAAGGAAAATGGCGCCCCCTGTCACTGCGGTGGGTCGTGTGGAGAGTGTGAAGAGTGCAATGCAAATGGTTCGTGTGAGTACACGGGCGCAGGTTGCCAAGAATGTTGTACAGTGTATTTCAAATGCAACTGCGGGATTGAGCTGGGTCGAACCTGCTGTCAGCCAGTTCAGACTGGGACACAGTTTTACACAGAAACTTGCATTGGTAGATGCAGGGCTCTAATGAACCAGCAGTGCAGCGAACTCTGCTCCAACCCACCAGACCCACCAGACCCGACTCCTGACCCAATCGAGCCATGCGACTGCAATTGCGATAACGATTGCGGTGACTGCCAGATATGCAATAGCGAGGGCAAGTGCGTACCAGACCCTACGTGCGGCATCTGCTCCGAAGGCCAAACCCTTTGCGAAGACTTGCAAACCTGCTGCCAGGAAGGTTTCCGTTGTGTTTCTATCTACTCGAACGTCTTCCAGACGAGCTCAAGTGGCAGTACGTCAACTTTCGGATCGGTTGGCCCCATACAATACGGCTTTGAAGGAGCAAACGGCGATCCAAAGAATTGTAGTTCGTGCAATCCGACCAGGCCTCGAATGGTCATATACAACAGCAATTTGTATGACGATGAGGTCTGTAACGGAGGCATTACCCGCAAGGTTTGCTACCAGGATTCTGTGTGCTTCGGAGCAGAAGCGTTCACTCCCGTCCTTATCAGCTCGCAGATCAGCTCCGTGCGCTGCTGCGCTATCAACTAGTTCCTAGGAACCCTAGCCTAGCTTCTGTTGGTCCGTGGCAGTTTTTCCTGATCGTATTGTTCTGAAGAACTCCACGGACAGCCAGGCCGCTATCGAAGCGGCTATCGGCAGTGGCGGGACAGACCAGATCACGCAAGGCGAAGTTGTCATCGGCCTTGAATCTAACGCTGCTACTCTCTACACGTTAGACAGTTCTGGTAATGTCGTAGCAATTGGCAGTGCGGGTGGCCAAAACTTAAACCTCGGCGATCTGCTTGACGTCGATACGACCACGACGCCACCCTCTCTTGACCAGGCTTTGATCTGGGACGGCACTACGTGGGTACCTGGCGATGTCTCCATAGGGACCGTTGGAGGCTCAATCGTTGACGGCGGCGATCTTGAAACAGGCACCTCTATCGGTGACCTCCCAGCCAGCGGTGGTGGGGCTACCTCGCTCGACGACCTGACCGACGTAGACACGTCGACGACGCCTGCCACAGACGGACAGGTCCTTGCTTATAACTCTACAAGCGGCAACTGGGAACCTGCCGACCAGAGTGGTGGCGGGGTTGGCACGGTAACCAGTGTTGACGTTGCGGGTGGGACTGGGTTGACCTCCACTGGCGGTCCCGTTACCAGTAGTGGCACGATAACAATCGACTTGGACAACACTGCTGTCACCCCTGGAAGTTACACCAATGCCGACATTACGGTTGACGCACAGGGCCGCATCACGGCAGCGTCCAATGGCACTGCTCCTAGTACCTCCATCGACGACCTGACCGATGTCGATACGTCTACGACACCGCCTACCACTGATCAGGCCCTGATTTGGAACGGCACTACCTGGGTGCCTGGCGACGTGGCCGCTGCTGGTGGTGGCGGTAGCATCGCTGGCACAATCCTCCAGAAATCCGAGACTCAAACCGCTGCTTCTGGCGCTGCCACCTTTGTGGGGCTAGGAGCCTCTGGCATTCTCGTCGACATAACCTCAAGCCTTGACGCCTGGATCGTTCTATACCCTACTGCAGCCGACCGCACCGCCGATGCTGCCCGAGCCTATGGAACCGACCCAGCGCCTGGATCAGGCGTTTTAGCGGAGTTCTACGTTACCGCTGGCGGTACTGTTCTAGCATCGCCTGGCACCACCTACTTCAACAATGACGATCCTGACGCAGACGCCCTGTACGTGGCGGTTAGAGACCAAGCTGGTGCTAACGTAAACTCACAGGTTACGATCAAAGCCTACGCCCATCAGGGCTTTGGCGGTACTGGTACCAGCAGGGTGACTGACAGCGGCACTGCCTCCTCTGGCGCCCTCACTTTGACGGGGATGGGTCAGACTGGCCAGTTCTGCACGGTAACGTCCTCCCTAAATGCTTGGGTCGTGTTCTACGGCTCTGCAGCGAATCGCACCGCTGATAGCGCTAGAGCATTTGGCACTGATCCAGCACCTGGGTCTGGTGTTCAGGCAGAGTTCTATATTGCTGCTGGCACAACAATCCTTGCAACGCCTGGGGCCATGTACTTTAATAATGACACCGATCCGACCGATGCGATGTACTTAGCTGTCAGGGACCAAGCTGGCGCTAATGTAGACTCGCTGATCACCGTCAAGGTCTACGCGGAGACGAGCTACACGGGCATTTCTGGCGGAACCTTTGGCAGCGGCTAGGAATACTAGCGAAGATTGACTCGCTGGAATGGCAGACCTCAACGCTCGTATCAAGCCGAAGAAGAGTAGTACGGCTGGCGAGGTTCCTCAGGCTGGGGATCTGGAAGTTTCCGAGATTGCTGTTAATACTGCCGACGGTAAGCTGTTCGTCAAGCACACAGACGATTCGATTAAGGAGATCAGCGGTGGTGCGGTTGACAGCGTCAATGGCCAGACGGGAGCTGTGTCTCTAGACATACAAGACATGGGGGACTACCAGCTAAGGGAAGTCCCGAATCCTGCAACTCCCACCTGGAGCGCTTACTGGGACGTCCAAACCCTGGCGAATAACGCGTGCATGACGTCAGGGAAAATCGGCCCAGGCAGCTACAACGGCGACGAGGGTGTAAACATTTCCACTGAGGATAACCTTGGCACCACTCGTTCCTCCGAAATTAGTGCACTAGCAAATGACGTCCTCTACTACAACAAGAATGGTGGCGATTGGATTGCAGTGACAACGGGGCCTGTATTTACTGGTCTCCCTTGTGGTATAGACCCAACCTACTTCCTTGCTTGTCCCGATCTGAAAACTGCCATTCTTGCGGCGCAGGTTGGCGATACTTTCGGCATCAGTGACGGAGTGGCTTCTGTGGCCTATGAACCCCTCGCAGATGGCGACATCTTGACATGGGACAATACGGACAATAAGTTCAAACCCACTGCGCTCGTCAGTGGCCCTACTACTGTCGATACGTTAAACGATGTCGGGGTAAGGGACGAAATTACGCCATTTGGGTGGAATGTTGGCGGATCTGGCGTTGGAACGGTCAGCTACAATCCAAACTCTGGTTTTGCGGGTCCTAACGATTCATTCAGCGGTCGTGTTCTTATCCACAAACTTGATTCAAGTGGCGTGGACAGGTCTACCGAGCTTAGTGCGTTAAGCGCAAACGACACTATTACATTTGCCTGGACAACCCCTACTGGAGTCGACGTCTATTATACAACGCAAGTCGCCAGCGGTGGCGTTGCTTTTTCTGATCCGATTTACAGTGTGCCGCTAGGAAATGGCAATACGCAGTTGCCAACGTCTGGATCAATGACCATCTACGCCGCTGGCAGCTTGGACGGTACTACAGCTCCAGCAACCAAGGCCGACAAGGATGTTGTTATGTGGAATGACACAGACAGCGAGTATCAGACAACTCCCCTTGACGCTAAAACATTAAGGGAGTCATTAGATGTAAAAGAGCTTTACAGCACCTCTAACATTGTTGGCGGAGAACTGTACTACGATTCCGTGCAGGGCCGCTACTTTGCACTTGACCAGTCGGCTGCTGCGCTTCGGTCCATTCTCGGTATTCCTGAGTATGCCGACGATACCGCAGCTGGAAGCGGTGGCCTTACGACTGGAATGCTGTATTATAACACTGGCAACGACAGGTACATGACCAAGACCTGATCGGTATCCTAGTCAAGTCTTTTACGGGCGCTATGGATCTGCGGGAAGAATTGAAGTCAGCTGGTGCTTATCCAAGTGGACCTGCATCAGCGTGGCCACAGGAGCGCAACATCGACCTGGTTAAAAAGACACAGGCCATGGTGAACAAGGTTAGGGGCGTCAAGGCAAAACCTACCCAAATGGCTCAGGGCCTCGTGAGAACAGCTGGGCAATTCCTAACCAACGGCAAGGTTAGCTCCGAGATCCGTGAGCAGCGTTACGACATCTGCAAAACTTGTCCTGCTTTCATCGAAGACTCAAAGCGTTGCAGCGAATGTGGCTGCTTCATGGAGGCCAAGACCTGGGTGGGTGGAGATCCGAAAAACTTGTGCCCTCTGAAAAAGTGGGAGAAGTGATATGGCGTGCCCAACCCCAGCCAACATGAAAGATTGCGACCCTAAGTGTAGGTGTTCTAACGGTGCCTGTGGTGCCTTCAGCTGCTCTGCGCCGTGTCCCCCTGGGACAACCTTTGACGCGGCTACATGCGACTGCATCGACCCTGTTCCTGACTACGAGCAAGCCCGCTGGACGGGGACTCTGACGGACGGCCTGAATAACACTATTTCCTCTTATACGTCATCCTGGTACGACGTCAGCAATGAAGGTGACTACATGATGATTGGAGGAGCATGGCAATCGACGATCGCATCGGCCTTTGAGCTAGATGCGGATCACTGTGATTTTCCTACCTTCCCTAACACATGTTGGAGTATGCCGAACCCAGGCGTCAATAAGTGGCGAGCAACTGTTGTAGCGGTCGACAACTCAACCGCCTCTGGAGGCTACAGTAAGTACCTGGGCGGCTTGGGCATCAATGAAAACCCCAATCCAACAACCCTTTTTGCGGAGCCGCCGATACTTGGCATGCCAAGTACCAATGCTACGGGCGTCATTTATAGGATTGATGGGGTATGGGAGTTCAAGAATTTCGCGGACTCGACCCCGCAAGCAACCTGGGCAGGACTGTGATAGGCATACTACCTGCGTAACATTCTTACAGGGGTGATCCCTGTTTTACAACATGGCTGAAGAGAACATGACTCCCGAGACGGAAGTTAATGCCTCACCCGCTCCAGCAGGCGACGACATGATGCCTCGCTCGGAAGCAGAGAACCTCCTTAAAGCTCTTAAGGCTGAGCGTGAAGCACGCAAGCAGTACGAGCGTGATCTCAAAGAGACCAAGGCAAACCTTGAGCGCTTTGCTGAGATCAATCCAGAGGAGTACACGAAGCTACAGGCAGAAGCTGCAGAAGCAGCCCGCGTGCAAGCTCAGTTCGGCGAAGCCAAAGAGGCTATCGAGCTGAAGTACAGCAAGCAGGCAGAAGCAGCTGCACAGGAAGCCGCTGCCGCCAAGGCTGCACTGGCCGAGGAACGTAAGAAGTATGCTCTTGAGAAAGAGTTCTTCGCTGCAGGCGGTCGAACAGACTCTGCCGACGGTGTGTCCTTCTTTGACATGATGGCGCAACAGGTTGGTGGTAA
>Ga0070745_1000834_pt1 | contig 17728 bp, 30 predicted proteins | sample VirMetDEL_Mar_4_FD_77438 | JGI IMG/M metagenome (GOLD analysis project Ga0070745, IMG submission 77438) | Aqueous microbial communities from the Delaware River and Bay under freshwater to marine salinity gradient to study organic matter... | ecosystem: Environmental > Aquatic > Marine > Coastal ...
ACGTCACCGTACTCAACACCGAAGACAGCGTTGAGGCCGGGGAGCAGTTCCTTAGCAATATTACTGCGATTAATAGCCATGGTTACTTACTCCCCTTACGCGTCGTGCGAGGACGTGTCAGCATCGACGTGCTGGACGATACGGATTTCCACCTTCGGATTCGCATCACCGAAGGCATTACCCGGTTCGCCGTAGCTGTCGAGGACACGGACCATCGCCGTGGTTTGTACGCGGCTAGTGGCAATGATACCGAAACCGGAGATACCGGTGACGGTCGAACCAGCGCCAAGCGTAACGTCAAAGTTCAGGTTCACGTCACCCGCCGAGACGGAGGCATCAGCCTGAACGATATAGGTAGCCGCCGGGTCGTCGATGACGAACGCCTTGGGCTGACCGACAGCCGACGAAACTCCACTCGGGTAGTAATTCGAGAAGACCGGCTGCTTCGTGGTCGGGTCGATGTACTCACAACCCTGAAAGACACCGACCGCATAGTCGGTGGTGGTGGCAATCGCCTTGATCACGCCACCGTCGAGTTTCACCAGATCACCGGTAAAGATGTTACCGGACTGGGCATTGCCAATACGATACTGGCTGCTGCCGGTGCTGTTCGCACCAGAACCACGACGACGCGAGGGGACGAAGCCATTAAGTGCTTTGGTCAAAGCCATAATGTTGCTCCTTAGTCGTTAAAGGACGGGGTACGTCCTCGGGTTACAGTCGATCTGGAATTGTTATGGATCGGCATTGCCGAGTTCGACTGACTCATCAACTGCTGATTTACGGCAGTGATCATGTCCCTCGACCGGTTCTCGTAGTATTCCTTGCGGGACGCCATCCGCTTGGCAGACGCCTGTGCAAGGGCTACGTCGCCCCGGACCACACAATTCTCAAACCTTCCTTCGCTCACGATACGAGAGGTTGCCATCATCTCGGGGACGTCGTTCGGATCGACAAAGGTCCAACCATCAGCCTGACGATCACCGACATTCTTGTAGTCGTCCTGACCGTTGATCTGAAAGCGGACCCACCGGAGTACCAGCCCCTGATCCCTGAATCGGTCGATGACCGTCCCGGGGATCGAGAGCCAGTTCGGCTCCGCAAAGTCTTCGTCAAATCGCTCTTCGTTCACTCGTCCCGTAGTCTCACGGCTTTTACGTGCTTCACTCATAGTTTCGTCCTCCGCGTGTTAGCCGACCTGAATCGACGTGTAATCACCAACTGCCGAGGCATTTTCAGCCTTGGCTTTCTCCTTGGCGTATCTCTCAAGTGGTATGTTCCACTTCTTGGCAAGTGCGATGTCATCCCGGGTCAACTTGACCTTTCGATTACCGCCCTTCGCCGTAGACTCGGGGGAACCACGCGACTGTCCCCCGACCACCTGTTGCTGCTGCGGCTGTTTTACAGGGGCCGCTGCCTTGCCCTGAAACTTGTTCGGGAGTTCTGCCCGGAGACGCCGGTCTACCTCCCGGTAAAAATCGTCCGTGAACGGATCATAACCTTCGTTCTTCAGGGTGGCGTCGATTGCCAACGCCGCCGCTGTCGCTACTTGGTCCTGACCAAACCACGAATTTTTTTCAGCCCACTCCACAGCTTTTTCATCATAGATCGGGGCAGACTGTTGAGGAATATTATTAGCGGGGATAGGCTGGTTCGCAAGGTCTGTTGCGTATCGGTCAACTTCCTGACGACCCTGCCGGACCAATCCGATATTTTGTCGGGCATCAAACATGGCCTCCTGTGCCGAGAGCATGGCCTCCTTGTCGCCGTCATCGTACGCACGGAGGTACGCCTGACGGGCAAGTTCTGCCTTCTCCTGTAGCTGTCGTTCGGTGACGTCGTAGTTCTTCCGGAATACCTCGACGTTCTTCTCCTCAGTATTCCGGAGTTGCGCCTGAAGCTGGGCGATCTGCTGCTGCTGGGCGATGATATGTTCTTCGCGTTCCTTCCGCTGACGGACAAGCTGTCGGATACGTTTCTGTGCACCCTCCGTATCGACACCTGCAAGTTCCGGGGCGGACTCGGCAGGGTCAGGGTCAGGGGCAGCCGGGTCTACCTCGATGGTGTTATCCGCCTCCTCCTCGATTTCCAGAGGGGCTTTGGCAGCAGCTTCCTCGGCCCGGACTTCCTCGTCGATCTCGAAGTCTACCTCGGGTTCTGCGGCCTTCTTGACGTCAATCTGGCTCCAGTCATCACTCATATCTCTCTCCATTCATTACGCTGATGAGGCGGGGGCTAGGCGATGTTAAACATCGGGTCGATGTCAGCCGGATTCTCCAGCCGCATGACGACCTGATCGTCGTAGAGCAGAATCATGTTCACGCCCTTGTACCTGATCTTCTGACCGTTCATCTTCCCGTAACAGACAAAGTCACCGGTCTGGCACCACGGTCCGGCAGGGAACTTGTCCTTGTCGGCATATGCCAGATCACCGACGGCGACGACACGTCCTACCGTGGTCAGGTAGTTCATATCGTCCCGGAAAGAATCGGGGAGCAGGATAGACCCCTTCGTCTTGCCCTGTACCCGCATCGGGCGGACAAGGATTCGGTAGCCGGGGATTGTCGGGAGTGGGGCCGGGTCGGGGGTATCTTCGTCGGTAACCCAGTCTGCATTCATGATGGCACCAGCCATCTTCGGTTCCATAACCATTAGTCTTCTTCTCCTTCCGCTGTACGTTTCTGAATCTCTGCGACAAGATTCCGGGACCACTCCAGCCCGGAGATGGTGCCGACGTATTGACGATAGGAAGGATAGTCTTCGGGAACACCCGATCCAAGAAGATTTTTATAGTCGGTGATCTGTGCGTCGATCAGACGTTTGAGGTCTTCGAAATACATAATGCCCGTGACGTGGGTTGGCGGTTTAGACTTGCTCGTAGTAGAGGAGTTGGGTCGGCTTACTTACCCCGACCCTTCGCCTTGATCTTGTACGTATCCGGCGGGGAGTTGCGGAGAACTTCCCGTTCAGCCCGGACACTGAAGTCGGACTGCGGAATCTTGGCAGTGTTGCCGTACGATTTACCTTTAGCCATAGTTAAGTCCTTTCTAGTTACTTGGGACACCGGGCTGCGCCGTAGCCGCGATACGACCGGCTGCCGACCATGCCACCCTTCGCTTTCATCACGACTTCCCGGGCTTTTGCTTTTTGATCTTCAGAAGCATCTTTAAGTACCTGCTTCGCATATTCTACGTCGTCCGGGTTCTCTTTCTCTTTAGACGTGCTGATGCCCATGGCTTCATAGACATCTGCCTGACTCCTTTTCTTACCAGCCATCTACTTCTTCCTCTTCTTGGCTTTGCTGATCCCTGCTTCCGACAGGGCAATAGCAACAGCCTGTTTAGGGTTCTTCACCTTGGTCCCGGAGGACGATTTCAGGGTACCTTCTTTGAACTCGCCCATGACCTTGCGGACTTTGCGGGACTGCTTCTTTGTCTGCGGCATGGGTTAGACCATTCGGTTGTAGTTATTAAGAATCTTATCACGCATGGTTCCACCGCCCATGCGACGAATAGGACCTCCGGCGTTATAAATACCCCTGCCGGGGAATCCACTACGAAAATCTTCGGCAGCCTTCATGGTTTTTTGCGCCGAAGAAGGCAAAGCAGTAGAAGGCATAGAAAGACCGGGACGAGGAGCCGGTGGTGTTACGCCCGGCGCAGCACGGAAAAACTCTCGCATTTCTTTTACCACTGCTGCTGCAATTTCCGGACTACTTTGTTCAGCACTTCTAAGAGCCTGTGCTGCCTCTGCCGGAGTCCGGCTGTTGCCAATAATTCGGCCAATAAGAGGCATACGTTTCATCATATTCATCGTTCCAACTGCTGCACTGCCAACCGGTATGAGATTTAGAAGAATTTCACTTGCTGTGCCAATTGCGCCTTCCTTAAATCCTTCTGCCATATAATTAGCAAGTTGGGGGTCTTCGGCCCCAATCATATTAATAAGAGTATTGAGGTCATCATTCTGGCCTGTATTCAGACCCATTCCAGCGGCAATATTTTGAGCCGTCTCTTGGGAAATGCTTCCTCCCACACCACCAAGACGAGGTCTCTGACGAACTCGTCTTTGCACCAAGTCCGCCGCAGACATATTTTTTTCTGCCTGTTCTTCTTCATAACGCTTTCGTTGGTTTGCAATATCGCTCTGAACTCCGCGCCGGATCGAACCAAGTTCTTCAAGCGTTAGAATATCTTCTCTATTAAGCGATGGCAACGGAGAAACCTGAACTGGAGGTTCAGGTTTAGGCACCGGATTAGGAAGCTCTGTCCGGCGAATTTCATCCGACTTCATCGGGGGTTGAGGCTCTTCAGCCGGGGTCAGATAATACTTGGCAAGTTCGGTAGCCCGGGCATTCATAATACCGGGCTGGAACATCATAGCTTCCTCGACATTAGAGTAGCCCATACTCATTGCCTCGTTCTGGAGGATCGACCGGGCAATAGGGGGCAGACTTTCGATAAAATCTAGTGAACGACGCTCCTCTCGGGCTGAGTCTCGGGCTGCCGTACCAATATCCTGTAATACACCTGAGAGACCGGAAGAGTCAGCGGCCCCACCAAGGGCTGAGAGAATATCGTCAAGAATTGCCATGGTAATCCCCTATGAGCGTCTTGTGAAATTATACTCTGATTTACAACAAACCCAAGTCTGACGCTTGGGCCAGTCTATCAAGTTGTTTATCAGCCCGGGCTGCTGCCCTATCTTTGTCAGCCTGATCTATCTCTGTCGATATTTTGACCCCATCTCGGACTGCATCTGCTGTCTGTTTTTCATCTTGCAGATCAAGCTGACGATTTTTCAGGGCAAGTCCGGCAGCGTCGGCAATCGACTTCAGACCGATCCGTTCCTTCTCCAGTTCTAGTTTCTGACGCTCAAGATCAAGAAGCTGCTGTTCCGGGGACGCTGCCTGACCCATCTGCTGGTTCGCGTTTGCTACCTGCTGGGCAGCCATTGCCAGAATCTGATCCATGGCGTAAGACGCCCCCGCACCCTGCTGGGCCATCATCGCAGCCTGTTCCGGGGGCAGTTGGGCCATCTGCTGCTGGACGACACCCTGAATCTGTTCCTGATATCCGAGCATCATATGCTCACGGATGTTCGCCTGAACAGCCGGGGCAAATGGCTTGAGTGCTTCTGATGCACCACCCATCGGGTCCGACAAGAAAGCAGTCTTGACGGCGATGTGGGCCTGATGATCCTGACCGGGGAAGGCAGAGATAGGCATTCCACGGGTCACCATCATCAGGTCTGTCATCGGGTCTTGCGGTTGTGCTTCCTGCGGCTTCGGGAGAATCTGGTCGATGTTCGGGAAGTCTGCCGCTTCGAGGACCTGACGGACCAGTTCCGGGGTGTTGAACGTCCCCGGGGGAGTCTGGGCTGCCATCTGGAGGGCAAGACTTGCCAGAGACAGGCGGTGTGCCCGGGAGGGGATATTCGGGTCAGAGACCGGGAGAACGTCCACCCTCCCGTCGAAATCCTGCTGGAAGACGGTCATGTCGCCCTCGGGGGTCGCGTACGGGTAACCGTCGAGTGGGACAAAGTCTGCGTTGATCCGGGCCAGAATCTTGAACTGTTGACGCTGGGCATGGTGGAGACGCTTGTGGACGGCGGAGAAGAACTTGGCCGATGCTTCGAGGAGGGCCATTGTCGTCCCAACAGGGCCGTAGTTGTTCGCGTCGGAGACAATCTGGTCGGTCTGGTCGGCAAACTTCTCGGCAGCCCCGGTGACGAAGCCGAGAAGCTGGAACAGGGTCTGGGACGGTTCCTTGTACGGGAGGTTCACGATGGCCTTGTTCAGGTCCATCCCGAGAGCCTCGACCTCCTTGAACTCGCCGGGGCTGATCGGGTCCGAGTCGCCGACAACACGGACGCCTTTCGCCTTAAATCCGCCGGGGAGGTTGGCGAACTGACCGGCATCGACAAGTGCCCTCATCGCCGACGTTGCCGTCATGGTCAGGTTACCGATAAGCTGGATCAGGCCGAGACCGTAGAAGCCGAAGCCGGGGACGAACTTGTAGTGGGTGAAGTGGATCATCTTCTCGGCGGCGGGGTCGTCTTCCCGGTAGTTTCGGCGGATCGACAGGACTTGCCGGGAATCAGCCTCGACGGTGATGATGTACGGGAGTGCCGCCTCGTCATCATCAAGTTTCAGGATTACATGCTGTTCTAGCAGGGTGTACTCCGGGTCTTCACCACCGTCTGAGAAACCAAGAATTTCATCTACCTTCCCGGCCAGTTCCGAATCCTTCCGCCCGGTAGGGTCGGGGAGGTCGGCAACGTCCCGGTACATTCCGGCCCTGATGTCGGCCTGAAGGTCAGCCTTCGACTTGTAGATGACATGGGTGTACCGCCCGGCCCGTCGAAGGTCCGTGGCGGCGTAGTTGACGTAGAACTGGTCCATCGGGATGTGTTCGGCGACAGGACGGCCCACGGTCCCGTCGTAGTACATCTTCATGATCGCCGAGCCGACAATCGGGAGATGGAAGAGCATCCGCTCCATCTCGTCGAAATACTCGGGCATCATCTCCGTCAGTTCGTAGTTCATAAACCGGCGGACACGGTTCGACTGCTGGACGATGTTCGAATCTGGGTCACCGATGATCTGCGTCCGGACAGGACCGTCAGCCGGGAGAAGTTCCTGAGATGCCTTCGACTGGAACTTGACAGCCGACTCGATGATCAGCGGGTGTGTCGCCGCACACGATCCGCTGAATGCCGTCCCTGTTTCCTCGAACCGGAGGCCGAGAAGGTCCAGACCACGGGTCAGCGTCTCGTCCCAGTCCGCCCTGCTTTCCCGGTCAGCCTCAAAGCCGTCGATGACACGACGGGCGACAGTCTCCAGTTCATCCTCCCCGATGTATTCGGCAAGGTTGGCGAAGTGGGGGATGGGGACATCGACTTCGAGTTCCATGTCTGCCGACAGGCTGTCGATGAACATCTGGTCCTCGGGGGACAGGCCCACACCCCCCATCTCGCCAAAGTCAAACTCTATTGCCGACTCGCCGCCATCGACATCAAATTCTACCCCCGGGGGGAGCATGTTCTGGTTTTCAATGAGTGACATCAGATAGTCCTTGGTTGACGGCGGTAGGGGTCACGACTGACGACAGAGCCACCACGACGGTATTGTACTGGTTTGGTGGCGATAATAACATTGCCTTTTCTGCGGACGTTGTCAGGTCCAAATATTTCTTCAACTTCACCAATGTAGTCGGCTGTCTTTTTGTTGTTCTGAAATCCTTTGCTTGTCACCTTGCCTACGCCTGTACCGGCTCCTTCGTAAATTTGAAAATACGCTATACCACCCGGCTTAATATTCGTCATGGCCTGTCGGATGACATCAGTCCGGGCTTCTGGCTCTGCAATCACATTCAGAACATTAGCGGCTGTGGCTGTGTCGGCTGCTTCTGTCCGCATCCTGTCCATAACAGCGGCATTATGTTCCGGGGAACGATTGTACGGATCGTAGACGAAGTTTTCAACACCACGTTCATCTGCCAGATACTTGGTACCTTCATCAAATCTTCCGCCACCAATATCAAAATTTGTACCGCCCTCCGGAAAGTCGATGTCTTGTTTCTTAAAGAGGGCAGGTACCTGACGAAGAGATGTGTCTGCGGAGGAGATAGCTTGTTTAGGTGCATCTAATGTCATCTGCTCTTTATTAAAAACTGCGTATACATTGTTTTTATATCGTTCGCCAATCCCTTCGTATACATTTTCTGCTATTACTGAATCGAATCCTTCGGCTTTTGCCTTATTGATTACTTTTTGTTGATATGAAGAGTCGTCAATAAATTTTTGTGCCTCGTCACCTTTCAATGTAAATGGATTCTTAATGTCTGTATAAATCTCTGTTACACTGCCGGGTTCAATTTCATTCCCAAAATCATCATAAAATTTTGGTTCCCCGTATTCACGCGGAAGCGTAAAAGTATATGCAACATCTTCGTTATCTGTTAAAAATGATGCACTTTTAGTTTCAACTGCTTTATTTGGGTCTGGAAGAATTTGGCCGCTAGTCGGTGACCCGTGATATAATTTTTTAATTACACCGGCTCCAATGCCCGGTAGAGCCATTGCAAGGCCCGACAATCCGGCTTGGCCGTAGTTTCCTTCCTGCACGTCCTTAGTCATATGGGCAATATCTAGTCCTTCCCCAATTCCGGGAAGCATCGATAATAGCATTTCGGCTTGTTCAGTTTTGGATGCCGGGGTGTAGTTAGCATACAGACGTTCTTTCATCGGCATACGAAGACGTTCAGGCGCTTGATACTCAGTCCCGTAATCACGGATCAATTGATTTAGGGCAAGGATGTCGTCATCGGCCATCAGGCAGGTTCCTTGGGGCGGTAATTACCCGATTATATGCGTCTGCCGGGGAGTACCCAATAAGAACCACGGGTCTTCTGTCGGCGGACTGGTTCGTCGTCCAGTTCAGGGTCGTCGGGGTGTTCTATCCGCCACGAATCACGGACGTACAGGATTGCCATGGTCATGGCGTCCACCATGTCGTCGTGACGACCACCGGGGAATCTGAGTGCTTGGTTCAGCAGATCGTCGGCCCAGTTTCTTCCTGCCGGTATCCAGATTCGGCCTGACTCCATGAACGGGGTGGATGCGTTGACCCGGGCTACCTTGTCCCGGTCAGGCATGTATTCCATGATCGGGAGACCGGCCCGGCGCAGGTCTTGGATCAAGGATTGTCCGGACGCCTTCTTCTCGATAAGCACAAGGTCGGGCCGGTGGTGGTCGTACTCTGCCTGTGCTAACGATCTGAGTTCCGGGTACTCCCACCGGCCATGCTCGTTCCCGAGGAGGATCAGGTTGGCGACAACCCTCTCCACCCCGGCTGAGTCTGTCGTTGCCCGGTGGAAGATGCCCCATGTCTGGAGGACTGACTCGTCGGCTGTCGATTTGGTCGAGAAAGCCGTGTCCATCGTCTGGAGGATGAACTCACAGTTCGGGGGTTCAGGGTCTGTCCATGGGGACAGATAGCCCATCTTGATGATACCGCCCTCGTCCGGGGTCGGGTTCTGCATGTACAGCGACTGCCAGTACTTGGCCCCGTTATTAGACCTGATCTCAGCCTCGTCCTGCCGGAGGAGTTCGTCAGTCTTCCATTCGGGGAAGTACGACGAGCCGACAGGGAGGCCGAGAAGTTCCGACGACTCCTCGTCTACCCATGCCGGAATCTTGATGACCTTCCACGGGGTCGTGTCAGGGTTGTCCTCGGCCCCTTGGTTACGGAGGAGCCACCCGCAGAGGTCATCGTCGTGGTACCGGGTGTTGATGATGACGATAGACCCGCCGGGCATGAGTCGGGTGCGGAGACCTGACGGGTACCAGTTCTTGATATAGGCCCTCCCGGCGTCCGAGAATGCGTCTGCCTCCGACATCGCATCGTCGATGATGGCTACGTGTGCACCCCGACCCGCAATCTGGGAGTTAACACCGGCTGCGAAGTACGATCCGCCCTTGTTCGTCTTCCATTTACCGGCTGCCTTCGCATCCTTCCGGAGACGGACCCCCTCGAATACCTCCTCGAAGACAGGGTGGGCGACAAGATCACGGACTGAACGGCCAAAGTCCGAGGATAGCTGTTCGTTATGACTGATAGTCAGGATTTCATGGGCTGGTTGTCGGCCCATGTACCACGAGGGGAACAGACGGCTGCTGATCAGGGACTTGGAGGACCGGGGAGGGAGGAAAATCATGATGCGCTGACCACCCTCGTCCACGCACCGCTGTAGTTCCCGGCAGATTATGTCGATATGACGACCCCACTTGAAATCAGGGACGATGGTGGGGGCCATCAGACGGACATATGCGGCGAAATCGTCCCGGGCCGACAACATTGCCCGGGCATGGAGCAGGGCTAGGTAGCTTTCCCGGGACTGCACGTCGGGGGAGATTTGAGTAATATCAGTCACTTACGCGAATCCGTACCGGTATGCCCTCCTAGGCCTAATGCTGGACCTGATCAACCTTATATTTATCAACATGAGTATCAATGATGGTCTGATATCGGGCAATCTCACGGTCCAGTTCGTCTGCCGACATGGTAATTTTCTGTTCGACAAGCGACCGTTCGACAAACATGCCCAGATGTTTACCAAGATTCTCTAATGCCCGGTTAGCATTCGTGAAATCCCCGGAGTCCATGGCCTGATTGTAGGTCGTCATGAACTTTTCGATGATGTCTTCTACCTTAACCACCAGCTTCTCCATGGTCTTGTCCCTGATATAGTTGACGAATGCGGCTACTTTCGGTGTCTGGAGCAGTTCCTTCGCCTTCCCCCGAATAAGAAAGGGCTTCTTGTCCCCGACAGAGTACCCGGCATTCATGTAAGCCTGATACGCATCCCCTGTTTCGATGAACTCGTACGCAAATTTGTACTGCATAGGCGACAGACGGAAGGGGAGGGCCGTCATCTGGGTCCTTCGCAGCTTGTCCCGGGGGTCGTTGAACCTCTGGGGACGGGAGAGGAACTCAGGTTCTGGCAGGTCGGCCAGTCGGCGGAACTCCTCGTCAGCCTCCAGACGCTTACGTTCACGTTCCAGAACCTCTGGATCGTTGTCGTACCCGTGAACAATTCTTGTCATTCGCGCATGATGTCCGGTCATGGACCAATAATAGGCACTCAGGGCTGTAAAACCAAGGAAATACCGCCGGGATAACCAGAGGTTGTGCGGGGATATACGCGCAACTATAGGTTAAAGTCTGATTTTTCTAAAAATTTTTGGCGGGGTCCTTTTATATATAAAAAGGAAGGGCCTGATTTTCCCCCTCCCCCCTGAGTGTTACGGTATAACGTACCATTCGGCCAGCGTTATATTATAACATACGGTCCCGCCCGCCCGGCCAGCGCCGGTTTAGAATTATTCTAATTCCAAACTGCCCGCCGCGTCGCCTTGGTGTACCTAGTTGCAGGGCGTGCACTACATGCAACTGTTAGGCGAATCGCGGATTGCCCCTAGGTGCCCTAGGATTGCGCGGGAAGCTGCCCAAGTTTTTCCGGTGCTGCCCTACCTGCCCGCGTTCCGGCGCTGTGCGGCGATCCTAGGGCGTTCTAGACTATGCCGACAAATAGTTTCGACTCGCTACTGTCTCGATCTGGTACTAATATTCGACTAGCTATGCGCGGATTGCATGGGCCACCAGGGCATAGGTGCGACAATATGTCGCATGTACGGGACAGCCGATTTGTGCAACGCGCGTGCATTCTGTCGCCTCGGGCGAACCATGCGCCGGACGCATAGGTGCTATGCAGAATTGGCAATATACCCGTCCGGCCAAGGGTTTATTATCGGCGTTGGACATGGGCAGTCCATCGCCCCACATAGTCCCTCCGGTTCCCGTCGTGTGGCGGGCACTTGCGGAACGCGACAGCTCCCGCGCCGGACGTACAACTTGCGGCTTAGTAGCTCCGACTATGCGGGGGGAATTGAGCAAGGGGTGCAGACGATGGCGCGGGCATGGTTTCCGGATCGGGTTCCCCATAATGGGGCAGGGTTCCCAAAAACTATCGACGCGCCAGAACACCAAAAACACTAGCGGCGGGCGGCGATAGGGGCAGGCAACATACCGTAGCTAAACGGCAGCCATTTGAACCTTGCGGGTGTCCCGGCTAACCCGTTTTAAATGCCGGCGGTTTCTGGACGGCAACGCCGCCGTCACCTAAGGAAACCGGCGCGAGCGGTCGCGCGAATAGCCGTAAGATATCGACAGTCTAGGGTTGCAATTCCCGAATCATCGTCGGTCGGTATCAGGTTTCAATCAAAGCGCATGCAATCGGGCATAGTCCCGGCATGGCAGTGCTGATTGCGGCTTGATCCCGTCGCGTTTCCCGCGTCTGACAAGCGCGGGATTGCGCCAAATGTGCATGCGAAATCGTGCATATTTGGGGCAATCCTGCCCGTTCACCTATCAAAAATTGGAGTGTATCATGGCCGTTTCATCCCTCAAGGTTCGCGTCACCAATGCAATCGTTTCCGCCCGCAACGGCAGCAAGGCTCAGCACGAATTGCTGGTCGATCTGCTATCCCATGCTGAAAAGCACGGCGACTATACCGAGCTTACCCGGCTGGTCGCCGGGCTGGCAGAAACCGGCTACCGGGTCAAGGCGATAGTGGCATGGGTTTCGGCACACTCGCCCATCAATTTTGGCGAGGATAAGGAAACCGGCGCGGTTACCGCGTCTATTCCCAAGAAAGCGGAACGGCGTCGCCCGTGGATGCTCGCCGAGGCGGCAGAAGTACCGTATTGGAAGTTTACTGTCGAGAACGCGCCGAAACCGGTCGACATGGTCAAGTTGATCCTCGCCCTCGCCAAGAAAGCGCAGGGCGACGCCGAAAAGGTGGAAGCCAAGCCCGAGGAGCTGGCTGCGGCCATCGCCGAGTTGACTGCGGCTGTTTCCGCCTGAACCATAGGTACAATCCCGGTATCACCATGCCGGGATTGCGCCTTGTGCACATGGATTGTCCGTGTGCATGAGGGGCAATCCTGCCCAAATAGAGGGAAACCATGACCTATTCATCGCTCCGTGAGAAAATCGCCGCCGAGTCCGCCGAACGGCAGGCCCGGTATCAGCAATACGAAACCGTCTGGGATGCCGCCGTCGAGGCAGGAAACCGGGCGGCGATGGCGGTGGTGCCGACGCCTATGGTTGTGCAGCAACACGACAGCCCGCTAGACGACAGCAGCCCCGTCGTCCGGCAATGGGTTGTCGATGACGGACCGTGCGGATTCGCCGAGGTCCGCCTGCCCAAGGGCAACACCAGCTTTGCACATTGGGCAAAGAAGAACGCCGGATTCCGCAAGCACTATTACGGCGGACTGTCGTTCTGGGTTTCTGATTTCGGTCAGAGCATGGAACGTAAGTATGCGTTCGCCCGCGCCGCCGCCTCTATCCTGAACGAGAATGGCATTGACGCCTATGCCTCGTCTCGTCTCGACTAACCATACAAACCAGAGGGAAACCATGACCATGAAGTACGATCTTCCGACTGCCAGCGTAGTGTACGCCTGCCATCCCGATCACAAACTGTATTATCAACTGAAGACAGGCCCAGACTTCAACCGAAAAACATCTACTGCTCATGTTGCTCGACTGAAACGAGCCATCGAGGAATCCGACTGCCTGTCCATCAATCCCATCATAGTGACGAAGGATTTATCCATCATCGATGGACAGCATAGGTATCAAGCCGCAACCGAAATGCGGCGAACATTCTACTTATGGTTTATCGAAACCTACGATGCACCAAAGGTTATGGTAGCCAAGAACTCCGATATTAAATCATGGTCGCTGCTAGACTACGCAAAATACTTTGCCAACGTATGCGGTAATCCCTTCTATCAGAAGTTCCTTGAGAAACTAGAGTCGTATCCCCTGACCAGTCCCGGTGTCATGCTTGCGATATTCACCGGACAAATCAACATGAAACAGGGTACAACCCCGTTCAAAAAGGGTAAACTAGCCAAGTCGATTATCTCGGACAGGCAGATCGAGAAGACGCTTGTTGACCTGTACAAGTTCCACAACAGTTACGTTCTCCCCGAACGTATCTTCCGACGATCTGACTTCCAGCAAGCCATACTTGCCATCCGGCTGGGTAATCCACAGGACTTACCGAAACTGTTGAAGAAGCTGCCCCGAACCGAGCATTCGCTTGCCAGTAAGGGAAGGTTCCTCGACATCATTCAGGAATGCTCAGACATCATTCACTCCTGACATACCAGCCATGTGCAGGTAGCACTGGACTCACCCCGGAATGTATCCATAATTCGCATCAACGGAGGTACTCATGAAGTTCACCCAGTTCTTCTCGACGAGCAGCCACAAGGCTGCCCTTGCCAACCAGTACGGCTGGCTCGACGCAATCAACTACATGGCCCCGCACGATCTGTCCGGGACCAACCTGTGCCCATGGTCTACGGCAGGCTGTCGATCACTCTGCCTCGGTCACTACTCAGGGCAGGCAGGGATGGTCTCCGACGTCGAGACCGGGACTAACAAGGTCCGCGAATCACGGGTCCGCAAAGCCCGCTACTTCATGGACCAGCGTGCCGAATACATGGCCGAGATGGTCCACCATATCCGCCGTCTGGAACGGCAAGCTACCCGCAAGTCCATGCGTCTGGTAATCCGTCCGAACGGGTCAACAGATGTCCCGTACGAGCGGATCAGGGTCGGGGATCATCGGTCTATCATGCACGCCTTCCCCCATCTGCAATTCGTGGACTATACCAAGTCCGTGGACCGCATGTTCCGGGATCGTCCGGCCAACTACCATCTGGTCTATTCCGTGAACGAGGAAACAGAAGACGCCGATCTGTCCCGCATACTCGACGCCGGGATGCAGGCTGCCGCCGTCTTTGCCGTCCGAAAGAATCAGCCTATGCCCCACACCTACAAGGGCCACCCGGTCGTAGACGGGGACGTTCACGACCTGATCCATCTGCAACCCGCCGGGACTATCCTCGGTCTCCGCCCCAAGGGCCGCAAGGCATGGGCAGACCAGACCGGCTTTATCATCAGGGAGTTCTGAGCATGTCGGATTCATACATCAGCCACGGTCCCGGCGGGACATCATTCGTCGGACCGGACGCTACCCAATTGTTCCGGGCAGGCCAGATCAGGATGGCCCTGCGTCTCTGGCAGAAAGGTATCAAGATGAACAGGCAGACCCGGCTCAGATGGCTGTTGCTTGCCGCCGGGGGATACACCGGGAAAACCTACAAGAACAAGGACATAGGGCAGGCTGTTGACGATCTGTCTGTCTGGATGTCGGCCATGCGTTCGGCACTCCCGGAGGTGTCGTAATGTTGTTCATGATCAGCGGTATATTGGTCGTCGCGGTCGCGGTGATCGCACTCCATCAACTGTTTATCTTCTGGGACTGGGGAGAATAACCGTGAGAACCTTCTGGACAATTCAACTTTCCTGCCGTGACTGTGACGGGGTAGGGGCGGTGTACCACCACCGCCGTGGCGAGGACATTGAATGCCCGTACTGTGACGGGACCGGGACAGTCGAGGTACAGGAACCGGGGTCGTACTATGACGACAGCATAGATGTCCGGGCTGACTATCCCACGGCACACGCTGTTTATCTGGAGCATATAACATGACCGGACTACACCCTGACGAGATACCGGCGAAGCAGCGACGTCGTAGGGCTGCCCGCCGGAAGAACCATTACGCCAAGTCGCTGGCTGATGCGAAGTACAGGCCGAAGATTGTCGAAAGCAAGAAAGTCTACAGCCGTAAACAGGAGAAGATCGATGCAGATCACACGGACTAGCATGCTGACCGGTATCACCCGGACCATCGACCTCCCTGTCACCCCGGGGCAGATCGCCCGGTGGCAGGGCGGCACCCTCATCCAGACGGCGATGCCTGACCTGTCTGCTGATGACCGTGAGTTCATCATGACCGGTATCACCGGGGATGAATGGGACGCACACTTCAATTCAGAGGAGGATCAGGGGTGACCTGCCTGACCATCGAAACAGCAGATGCTGACATCAACCGTCTGCACATCGTCTACGACAGGACAAGGGACAGCACGGCGAAGATCAGCGTGGACAAAGAATCCCTCGGTCGTGTCATCCGTGACCACCATCGCATGGTCAGGATGCTGGAAGACTTACAGATCAAGATAGCCTATCCGGCAGGGGCATCAGATGATTGAGGCAGCATGTCTTGCCGTTGCTATCTACTGGGAGTCACGGGGAGAACCATTCGCCGGGCAGGTAGCAGTCGGTCAGGTCATCCTTAACAGGGTGAATGACGACAGATGGCCCGACAACATATGCGATGTCGTCATGGAAGGCCCGGTAAACCAGCGAGGCGTCCCCATCCGTAACCGTTGCCAGTTCAGTTTCTACTGCGACGGGCTGCCAGACGAGCCGGAGTATGGTCCGGCATGGGACACGGCCAGACGGGCAGCAGCCGTTGCTGTCCAGACAACTAATCTGTCGTTCGACATAACCGACGGGGCTACCCACTACCATGCGACATACGTCAGCCCGTTATGGTCTGATCATCCACGGGTCGAGAGGACGGTCCGTATCGGTGGTCACATATTCTACAAAGAAGCACGAGACACAGAATGAACATCTTCTACCTAGACCATGATCCTGTCCGGGCTGCCCAGTATCATTGCGACAAGCACGTCGTCAAGATGATCCTTGAAACAGCACAACTACTGTCCACTGCCCACCGTGTCATCGACGGGGACGCGGGGGCCGACGCCCACGGTCTCTACAGGGCGACACACCGCAACCACCCGTCTGCTGTCTGGGTCCGGGAAGGCCGGGCGAATTACATCTGGGCACACCAGCTACTGATCGCCCTGTGCACCGAGTATTCTCGCAGGTACGGGGACAAGGTACACAAGACGACAAGCCTGCTCGTCCCACTGTCTGACGCCCCGGCAGGGATACCGACAGACCCGTGGTGCACCCCTGTCCGCCTTGCCATGCCTGACGAGTACAAGGTGGAGGCACCGGACGGATTCACCGACGCTGTCGCCTCATACCGGGCCTACTATCAGGGGGCCAAGGCCGACATCGCCCGGTGGGACCGTGGGCCGACACCTGATTGGTGGGGGTCTGCCATGCAGAATCAGCATAACACACACCCGACCACTGTCTGTAGAATCACACACATCTAACCAAGGAGATTCACATGGCTGACCTGTCTGTCCATCGTATCGTTCACGTCACCACCGAGGAGAAAGACTACGACACCTTCAAGACCATCACCGTCACTGCCACCGACGAGAACGGGGTAGAGACTTCCTTCACCATGTTCGTCAACGACAAGACTACGGAGATTACCAATGTCTAAGCGTATCAATCCTTCCCCGAAGCTGACCTCTGCCCATCACCGGTACGATCTGAAGTCCCGCCTGCCCGGTAACTGGGTGACTGTCAAGGCTGCGTCCCGGATCACCGGGATGACGGCAAACGCTATCCATCAGGCTATCCACCTCCGCCGAGTAGATGCTATCCGGGCAGGACAGGGTGGCTGGGGTGCCGACCGACGTTACCACAACGAGGTACGCCTTGAGTCGCTCTACGACTACATCGCATCCAAGTCCACGTCAGGGCGGAAGGGAGCCAATGCCTGATAAGCTGACCAGAGAAAGCTATGTCGTCTCCATCTCCGGGGACGACAACCTTACCGACACAGACATCGACGAGTTCATCAGGGAATTAGAAGAATGGCTCACGGACCAGAACACCAGTGCAGTAGATGCGTCAGACCCGCAACCATCAGGACCAACCGACTCCTCTGGTGTGCAGTCTGCTGGTTAAGGTACCACCGTTGATGAAAGCAATCACCGGGGTCATGCTGGTGACAACAACCCCAGCCCTGATCCACATCCATCCTGTCATAGCCATGTTATCATTCCTGATAGGACTTATCTGGATGACGACATCAGACCTTGACACGTTGTAGGGTGGACTTCGGACGACCATTAGGATACCTACAAGGGATTAATACTAAGATATAATCAGTAGATATATATTAGTAGATATCTCTTGTAGGTAGCTAGTCAGTAACTAAGATGTACTCCCCGGAAAACACGGATGCAATAGGACAAATTGTCGCAGGTCTAACCATCTGTAATCATTGGCAGTTTGTCGTCCCCTGCACACCCCAGACCAGTGATAGTCCCGATCTGAGACTAATCTGGTGACGAACCACAAC